>Ga0208130_1000230_pt1 | contig 30297 bp, 25 predicted proteins | sample ETNtaG_31_FD_185771 | JGI IMG/M metagenome (GOLD analysis project Ga0208130, IMG submission 185771) | Marine microbial and viral communities from oxygen minimum zone, Eastern Pacific Ocean - ETNP201310SV78 (SPAdes) (version 2) | ecosystem: Environmental > Aquatic > Marine > Oceanic ... | reverse complement strand
TTCCAGTTGTAGGTATCCCTGGAACGATTGATAATGATTTGTATGGTACTTCTCATACTCTTGGTTATGATACTGCTTTGAATACTGCAACTGAAGCAATTGATAAAATAAGAGATACTGCAATATCTCACCATAGACTTTTTTTAGTTGAAGTCATGGGTAGAGACGCGGGCTTTATTGCCTTAAATACCGGACTTGCTATTGGTGCACAAGAAATTTTAATTCCTGAGGTTAATATGAGTATTGACAACTTGATAAATTCACTGAAGAGAAGTAAAAGTGCTGGAAAAACATCAACAATTATTGTTGTTGCAGAAGGTGATAAAACAGGAAACAATGTTTTTCAACTTGCAGATACAATAGAAAAAAAATTACCAAGATATGAAGTAAGAGTTTCTGTTTTAGGACATATGCAACGAGGTGGTAGTCCATCGTGTTTCGATAGAGTTCTTGGTACTCAAATGGGAATTACTGCTGTAGAATCTCTTATAAACAATGAAAAAGGAATTATGATTGGTATTAATAACGGCAAAATAAATAAAACAGAACTTTCTAAAGCAATAAAAGGAAAAACTAAAATTAATGAGGAATTGCTAAGAATGTCTAAAATAATGAATACATAAAAACAAAATATATGAGCAAAATTAAAATTGGAATTAATGGATTTGGTAGAATAGGTAGAATGGTGATGAGAGCGTCTCTTCAAAGGGATGATATTGAGGTTGTTGCCGTAAATGATCTTCTTGATTTAGATCACCTTGCATATTTACTAAAGTATGATTCAGTGCATGGAAAATGTAATGCAGATATTTCAGTTAAGAATAATAATCTTGTAATTGATGGAAAAGAAATTGTCATTTCAGCTGAGAGAGATCCAAAAAATATTAACTGGGGATCTAAAGGTGTTGATATTGTAGCTGAGTGTACTGGTATTTTTACAACCTTAGAAACAGCTCAATATCATATTGATGGAGGTGCACCAAAGGTTGTTATATCAGCTCCATCTAAAGATGCGCCAATGTATGTGATGGGTGTAAATCATGATGATGTAGATAAAAATGGTTTAATAATTTCAAATGCTAGTTGTACTACAAATTGTCTTGCACCGTTAACTAAGGTTTTAAATGATAGTTTTGGTGTGGAGGAAGCATTAATGACTACGGTTCACGCTGTTACTGCTACACAATTTACAGTTGATGGCCCTTCAAAAAAAGATTATAGAGGTGGAAGAAGCTCATTACTTAATATTATTCCTGCATCCACTGGTGCAGCAAAAGCTGTAACAAAAGTTATTCCTTCTCTTGAAGGAAAGATTACAGGAATGGCATTTAGAGTACCTACAGCTAATGTGTCTGTAGTTGACTTAACTGTCAAACTTGCAAAAGAAACTAGTTACGAAGAAGTAATGTCAACTCTTAAAAATGCATCTGAAAATGAACTTAAAAATATTTTAGGTTACACTGAAGAGGCAGTTGTTTCACAAGACTTCATCGGAGACAGTAGAACTTCAATCGTAGATGCTAAAGCTGGTATCCAGTTAAATTCAAAATTTTACAAAATCATTTCGTGGTATGATAATGAAGCTGGTTACTCAAATAAATTATTAGATTTAGCTAAACATTTTTGTAGTTAATATATCATGAGACTTATTGTTGATAGTGGTTCTACCAAAACTGACTGGATTTGTTTAAATGATGAAGGTAATTTAGTTTTTGAAACTCAAACTTTAGGTCTAAACCCTCAAGTTCTAGATGAGCATATAATTGAGGAAAGAATTATAAATAACTATGATTTATATCAAAACAGAAAAAATATTAGTCATTTATTTTTTTATGGTGCTGGATGTGGTACTGAACCTCCAAAAAAACTAATAAAAAAGGTGTTTGAATCAATATTTGTTAAAGCAAATATTGATGTTAAAGAAGATACATATGCTGCAGTTTATTCTGCAGCTTCAAGAGGAGAAAAATCAATTGTATCTATTATTGGTACAGGATCTAATTGTACATATTTTGATGGTGAAAATATTCATCAGAAAATTACATCTTTAGGATATGTTTTAATGGATGATGCTAGTGGTAACTATTTTGGAAGACAATTGATAAGAGATTATTTTTTTAACAAAATGCCCTCTGATATTTTAAAGAAATTTTCAACCTCCTTTGATTTAGATCCTAATCTAGTAAAAGATAAATTATATAAAAAACCTAATCCTAATACATATTTAGCAACATTTGCAAAGTTTGTTGTTGAAAATAAGAACAATCTTTATTGTTCTGAATTAATTAAAAAGGGATTTAATTTATTTATTACAAACCAAATAGAGCAATTTCCAGATTGCAAGGAAATACCATTACATTTTATCGGCTCTATTTCATTTTATCTTAAAGATGAACTTGATGAATGTTTAAAAAATAGAGGAATGATCCTTGGCAATGTTTTGAAAAAACCAATTGAAGGTTTAGTTAATTACCATTTAAAATATTCTAGCTAGCAATCATATCAATTTCTACATTAGCATCTTTAGGTAGTCTACTAACTTCAACTGTTACTCTAGATGGAACGTAATCCTTGTTAAAAAAACTTCCATAAACTTCATTTACTTTAGAGAAATTATTCATATCAGAAAGGTATATGGTTGACTTAATAACATTGCTAAAATCAAAACCAACCTCATTTAATATGGCTTTGAGATTATTCATCACCTGTACTGTTTCCTCTTCAATAGAACTATTTATCATATCACCATTATTGGGATCTAGTGCCACTTGTCCTGAAATAAATAATGTGTTATTTGTTAATATGGCTTGACTGTAAGGTCCAACTGGATCAGGAGCATTCTTTGTATATACTATTTCTTTCATTTAATTAAAATTAATTATTATTTATAATCTTTTATCTGGTTCCTTTCTTTTATCATATTTAAGATCACTTAAAAATCCACTTTTTATTCCAATAAAAAAATACCAAGATTCTCTTACACTAAAAGGAACCCAACTGAAATTCATTTTCCAGCTATCTAAATCTCTTTCAAATCTTAGTTGAGTATATGTAAATCCTTTATTTTTGAAATCAAACCCTGAAGATCCTCCTACTTTCCATTTTTTTGATAGCATTAAATTTCCAGAAAACATTAATGAGTTACTTCCAATATCCTTTTGCCCTCTATTATTTAGATAAGTTAAGGAGTGTGCAAGTCGTAGATCCCATCCAATTTTATTAATGTATTCTTTTATGTTTTTCTTTGACTTATCATCATCTGAATCATTGTCATCAAAGGTGCTTCTAGTCAAATCTTGACTTTGCCCAAATAAATCATCTGATCTTCCTCCACCAGTTAGATTTTCACTATTTTCATTTTTAGAGTCTGAACCAAAGCTTTTGCTATCAATGGAGTAACTTAAATTTACATTAGCACTTGTCATTCTAACTAAACCTCCACCATTACTTATATTAAACTTATTTATTCTGATTCCGTTATTATTTATTGAATATGGGTCGAAAGTAGCTCCAATATTAACATTTAATTTATTTTCAAATATTGTAGTTCCTGCTGTCATTCTAATTGGACTAAGATTTAATGAATCAGCTGCTATATTATAACTAGTAGAGAAATTTAAGTTATTCAATATCTTTATTTTTTTTGATTCTGTAGCAAGGCTATCCTTGTCTCTAACTTTAGCTTCAATATTATTACTCACATTAATACCAATATTACTTGAATAAACTTTTGAAGGTCTACCAAAGAAAGTGTCTTCAAATCTTGTATATTCTGCCGTATTTCCATTTGCATCAATTATGTATGTATCGTAATATTCTTCAAAGCTGGGTCTGATATTATAACTTACTGATGGCCTGATAACATGTCTAATGGATTCAATATTTTTACCCTCTTTAAAATTGAAAAGACCATAAATTGTTGTTCCAATGCTCATTCCAAAATTATATTGAGAATATCTATCAAAGCCTTTAATAGTTTCTTTTGAGCCTTGAGTGTTGTTTGTTATGTCATAATCATTTTTAAAAACCGTTGATCCTGTCCAAACTTCATCAAAATTTCCATTCATACTTACACTAAAATGTTTAAAAACCTTAAAATTAGTACTAATAGGTATTGAATGTTTCATCCCATATTTCGCATCATCAAACATATCTTTCTTTAAAAACAAAGAATCGGTTGTATTAATTCGGTTTTCCCCTCTGAAAGTATATTGAAAATTTATGTTTTTTAAAATCCCTTTCTTTTGAGCATTCTTTTTTACAAATGGATATATTCTTTCAACATTTCCTTGAAATGTCGGTAAAATTAAATTTACATTTTTAGTTCTTGTATTTTGAGAATGTGAAGCGGTAAGTGATAAATTTACTGAGGGATATCCTCTAAATGTTTTGGAATATGAAATAGAGGAGTTTAATGTGTTGTTTAAAAAGTTTGGTGTGTTAATTTGATTTAATGACTCTCTAAAATAGTTACTACTTCCTAAATTTACTGAAGCAGAAAATCTACTATTTGGATTCGCTTTAGAGTCTTGTGAATGCGACCATCTTATATTATAAATATCAGATTTTGAATATCCAGGTAATCCTCTTTCTCCATCAATTAAATTTTCAAATCTAAAACTTAATCTTCCTGAATAAGCATATCTTTTTTTATAGTTAGATTCAACTCTCATACCATAGCTCCCATTAGTATAGTAATCTCCCAGCAGAGTTAGATCAAAAAAATCACTGGGGGCAAAGTAATAACCTCCATTTTGAATAAAATATCCCCTATTGTTGTTCTGACCAATTGTAGGAAAAATAAATCCAGAATTTCTATTTTCATTTAGAGGAAAGAAAGCAAATGGCAAGAAAATGGGAGTAGGAACATCATAAATATATAGATTGCTTGGACCTGCTATAATTTTATTTTTGGGAATAAATTTTCCAGAACGAATTCTGATATAATATTCTGGATCGTCGATGTTCTTTGAAGTAGTTACTTTGGCTTCTTTTATAAAATAAATTGAGTCATTCTCCTTCTTTGTTGCCTCTGAAAAAACATTCATATCGCTTTGTTCAGACCTTGAATTCCAAATTAAAGCTTTTTTAGTATCAAAATTATATCTCAATGAATCAGGGTTAACTTCATCCATACCCTGTTTGAAAATAGGTGTTTGTGTTACATTACCCAAAGAATCAATTATTCTTCCAGCTGATACAATATTATTTTCCCAATCAAATTCAATTATTCCTGCCCTTAATTCTATGTTCATATACTTCAATTCAGCATTGTCATAGAGAAGAATTGTTTTCTTTTTATTATTTATTCTAATAAAGCCTTTAGCTTTTCTATTTACTTTATCAAGCAAAAACTTTTCTTTTTTGATGCTGTCATTTTGTATGCTATCAATTTCTTTTTCTTGGGATGAAACAAAGAACGGCAATAAAAGAAGAATTATTAAACTTAATGTTTTGATAAAAAATATTCTATGATTGATTTTTATATGCAAATTGAAGAATGATTTTCCAAAATTAATGATAATTTTATAAGGTATGGCTTACAGCAATAATTATAACAGAATTCTAACATTTTTTCTTTTATTATTTTTTGCTTTTAGCTCTAATTCCCAAGAAAATAAATATACAATTGTAATTGATCCAGGTCATGGGGGTAAAGACCCTGGTAATACAGGTAATGGATATCTTGAAAAAAATATTGCTTTAAAAATAGCATTAGGTTTAGGTGAAGTCTTAGAGAAGAATAGAAATTATAATATCATATACACTAGAAAGGACGACAGATTTATTGATTTGTTTAAAAGAGCACAAATAGCAAATGATGCCAATGCTGATTTATTTATTTCTATTCATTGTGATGCACATAATTCTAATGCTTATGGGGCTGGAACTTTCGTGTTAGGTTTACATGCTAATGATAGAAATTTTCAAATTGCTAAAAAAGAGAATTCAGTAATATTTTTAGAGGATAATTATGAACAAAAATATGATGGATTTGATCCCAACAATCCTGAGTCAGTAATTAGCTTGGTTTTGATGCAAGAAGAATATCTTGATCAGAGTATTAACGCAGCAAACTTTATTCAACAATCTTTTGTTAGAAATTTAAATAGAAAAAATAGAAATGTAAAACAAGCTGGTTTTATAGTTTTAAAATATACTTACATGCCAAGTGTATTAGTTGAAACAGGTTTTTTAACAAATAAAAATGAAGGTAAATATTTAAATTCTTTAAAAGGTCAATCAGAAATGTCAATTGCAATAGCTGATGCTATTGATAGATATTTTTCTAATAAAAACAAAGAAATTTCTAAATATGAAATCAATTCTAAAAGTGATATTAATAAAGAAGATCAGTATGTTTTTAAAATTAGAATTGGTGTAGGTTCAAAGTTAATACCTTTAAAAAGTTATAATTTCAATGGATTAAATAATCTTACATTTCAGAAGGAAAATGGATTATATAAATACTTTTACGAAAAGACATCCAATTATCAAACTGCTTTAAAAAACTTAGGAGAAGCAAAAGCAAAAGGGTACAAAGATTCTTTCATTGTATTGTTTAAAAATGGATTAAAATATAGTTTGGATAAATATTTGAGTGAAATAGAAAAATAATCTTCGATAATTTTTAAATTTATAAAATCAAATGAATTTATCTAATGAAATAAAAACAGCAATTTTAGTTCTTTCAGGAATCATCATGTTTATAATTGGATTCAGTTATTTAAAAAGTAATGATGTTTTTACTGCTGATAGAACTTTTTATGCGATTTATGATGATGTTGAAGGAGTTTCTAAGGGCACACCTGTAACTATTAGTGGATTTAATGTTGGAAGTATTCAAGACATAGTCTTTTACAGAAATACTGAAAAGTTATTAGTAAAATTTAGAGTTGAGAATAAAATAAATTTCTCAAAGAATAGTATTGCACAGATATATGAGACTGGTCTTATCGGAGGTAAAGCCCTTGCAGTTATTTCAAAACCTGGAATACAAGCAAAATCAGGTGATACTTTAAATTCTGCTGTAGCTCCAGGTTTAACAGAGTTGGTAAATGATAAACTTTCACCACTTCAAGAAAAAATTGAATCAACTTTTGTTAGTGCTGATTCTTTATTAATGTCAATAAACAATATTTTAGACCAAGAAACTCAAAATAATATTAAGCTAACTTTTGAGGATTTATCTAATACTATTGAAAACATAAAATTGTCTACTTCAAAAATTGAAAATTTATTAAATGATAATCAAACAAAAATTTCAAACACAATTAATAGTATAAATGAAACAACCTCTAATCTTTCAGAATTTTCAAATAGTTTTAATGACTTAGAGTTAATAATTCAAAACTTAAATCAATCCTCAGAAAATCTAAATTCAATTTTATCTGAAATATCTTCAGGTGATGGAACAGTCAATAAGTTAATTTACGATGATTCCATGATAAAATCTCTAAATGCTGCAAGTGAAAATATTAATCTATTACTTGAGGATTTAAGATTAAACCCTAAAAGATATGTTCATTTTTCTTTATTTGGGAAAAAAAATAAAGAGTATGAAAAGAAAGAAAAATAATTTCATATAAATGATATCCTCTATTCTTTTTTCTTTAATACTTATTTTTTCAATTTTATTATTCATTAGAAATTGCAGGAAATTATACAGAAACATAAATCTGGGAAAAGATATTAACAGGTCCGATAACTCTAATTTTAGATTTAAAAAAATGATAAGATTAGCCTTTGGTCAATCTAAAATGTTTGATAAACCAATTGTAGGAATATTACATTTTATAGTTTATGTCGCTTTTGTTTTGATAAATATTGAGTTGCTTGAAATTGTAATTGATGGAGTTTTAGGTACTCATCGATTTTTAGCTCCATATATGGGTTCTTTTTATAATTTTTTAATTGCTTTCTTTGAGTTACTTGCTTTTGCAGTTATAATTAGTGTTGCTGTTTTTTGGATAAGAAGAAACTTTTTAAAAATAAAAAGATTTTTAAGTAATGATTTAAAAGGTTGGCCCAAAAATGATGCAAATTATATATTATACATTGAAGTTGTTTTAATGTTTTTGTTTTTAAACATGAATGCTACTGATCAGGTTTTGCAAAATGCTAATTATTCATATTATGGAGATTACGGTAGTTTTCCAATTAGTTCTTTTTTACTTCCTCTTTATGATAACTTTGAAGTTGCTAGCGTTGTTATTATTGAAAGATCTTCATGGTGGCTTCATATATTAGGTATACTATTTTTTCTGAATTATTTATATTATTCAAAACACCTTCATATTCTTTTAGCATTTCCAAATACTTATTTTTCTAACATTAAATCTGGCGGTGGTTTTGATAATTTAGATTCTGTATACAAAGAAGTAAAAGCAATGCTTGATCCCGCAGTTGACCCATATTCAACAAACAATACTAATCAACAAATTGAAAAATTTGGGGCTAATGATGTTTTTGATTTGAATTGGTTTCAATTATTAAATGCATACACATGTACTGAATGTGGAAGATGCTCATCAGAATGTCCTGCGAATCAAACAGGAAAGTTATTATCTCCCAGATCAATTATGATGAAAACAAGAGATAGATTAGAGGAAGTTGGTAAAAATATTGACAAGAACAAGGTTTTTAAAGATGACGGTAAAAAACTATTAAATGATTACATAACAAAAGAAGAATTATGGGCTTGCACAACTTGCAATGCATGTGTTGAGTCTTGCCCAATAGGAATTGATCCATTATCGATTATTATTGATTTAAGGAGATACATGGTAATGGAAGAATCTTCTGCTCCAACAGAAATTAATAATATGATGAATAATTTAGAAAATAATGGTGCACCCTGGCCATTTAACCAACAGGATAGATTAAACTGGATAAATAATTAAAATAATATGGAAAAAAAAGAAATTGATAATTTATTAAAAGAGAAGTTAGAAGACGGTGAACATGTAAGTCCTATATTGCCTAAAGGAATTAAGAATTACTTAATTGATATTGATGGTACAATATGTGACGATATTCCAAATGAAGAACCTGAAAGAATGGCAACTGCGGCTTTATATCCCGATGCTCTTGAAACTTTAAATAAATGGTATGATGAAGGACATGTTATATGCTTTTTCACCTCTAGAACAGAAGAACATAGAGGAGTAACTGAAAAATGGTTAAATGATCATGGATTCAAATATCATAGCATGGTTATGGGAAAACCTAGAGGAGGTAATTATCATTGGATAGATAACCATTTGGTAAAAGCAACTCGATACAATGGTAAATTTACAGATCTAATTCAAAAAACTGCTACAATTCAAGTATTTGATGACGAAAATTAAAAAATGAATATTCTAACTATCAAAGAGTTAAAAGATAAAGGTATAGAACCTGAAATTTTATTTTGGGTTGGATGCGCTGGATCCTTTGATGATAGAGCAAAAAGAATTACTAAATCATTTGCTAATCTCCTAAATAAGGCTGGCGTTTCATTTGCTGTTCTTGGTAAAGAGGAAAGTTGTACAGGTGATCCTGCAAAAAGAGCCGGTAATGAGTTTTTATTTCAAATGCAAGCAGTATCAAATATTGAAGTTTTAAATCAATATAATTTTAAAAAAATTGTTACAACCTGCCCTCATTGTTTTAATACTCTTAAAAATGAATATCCTGAACTTGGTGGTAAATATGATGTTATTCATCATACCGAACTATTGTCAACATTAATTCTTGAAGAAAAAATAAAAATAGAGAACTCAGAATTTAATGGAAAAAAAATAACATTTCATGATCCATGTTATTTAGGAAGAGCCAATAAAGTTTATGAACCCCCAAGAAAATTAATTGAATCTTTGAATGCAGATCTGAAAGAAATGAAAAGTTGTAAAGAGAAAGGGTTGTGTTGTGGGGCAGGAGGTGCTCAAATGTTCAAAGAATCTGAGAAAGGTAATAAGGAAATTAATATAAAAAGAACTGAAGAAGCTCTAGAAACTAAATCTGAAATAATTGCTGCTGGTTGTCCATTCTGTAATACAATGTTAACTGATGGAATTAAAAACAAAGAAATGGAAGACAAAGTACATGTTTATGATATTGCTGAATTATTAGATAAATCAACTTAATTTATGATTGTAGACTTTAATCTGTTAGATGATTCATCAAGAGTTTGGATTTTTCAATCTGATAAAATAATTTCAGATGATAAAATTGATTTAATAAAGTCTAAGTTAAAAATATTCCTTCCAAATTGGTCTTCTCATGGTAAAGAGCTTAAATGCTCTTTTGAGATAAAATTTAATTTATTTATCATAATTGGTGTTGATAGTTCAGTTAATAATGCTTCTGGATGTTCTATTGATTCCCTTACAAACTTTATTTTTGATATTCAAAGTAAAACAGACCTCAATTTTTTTAATAGACTTGCAATTGCTTATAAATTGAATGATAAAATACATATTAATAGTATGAGTAAAATCAAAGAAATGATAAAAACTAATGAATTTTTTTCAGATACTATTGTTTACAATAATTTGGTTAAAACAAAAAAGGAGTATATTGATGATTGGGAAACCCTTGCAGTTAATAGTTGGCATAAAAATCTATTTATATGAGATTATTATATATTTTATTTTTCTTTTCATTTTTTATTTCCTTTTCACAATCTCCATTAATTACAATTGATGAATCTAACCAGAAAAAATGGGTTGATAGTGTATATCAATCCCTTTCTCAAGAAGAAAAAATAGGACAACTATTTACCGTTTGGGTAGCAACAAAATATGGAAAAGAAGAAATAGATCATATTTCAAATCTTATCAAAAAATACAAATTGGGAGGATTAATATTTTCTTTAGGAAATATTAAAGATCAAGCTGATGCAACAAATCACTTCCAAGGCATCGCAAATGTTCCATTATTAATTGGAATGGATGCTGAGTGGGGTATTGGTATGAGACTGGATGACGCTTTTTCATTCCCTTATAACATGACTCTTGGTGCAGTTGAGGATAATGAATTAATTTATAAAGTAGGAAAGAGAATTGGACAACACGCTAATCGACTTGGTGTACATATTAATTTTGCGCCTGTTGTTGATATTAATACCAATCCAGATAATCCAATTATTGGCTCAAGGTCTTTTGGAGAAGATAAATACAATGTAGCAGATAAAGCATTGTCTTATATGAAAGGAATGCAATCAAAAAATTTGTTAGGTTCAGCTAAACATTTTCCTGGACATGGAGATACGAAAACAGATTCTCACTATACTTTACCATTAATTTCTTTTAGTGAAGAAAGGATCGATAGTATAGAGCTTTATCCATTTAAGAAACTGATCGACAATAACATTGCTTCAATTATGACTGCTCACTTGAATATTCCAAGTCTTCAGGAAGGCAATTTGCCATCTACATTGTCTAAAAAAATATTAACTAATTTACTTAAAGATGATCTTGGTTTCCAGGGATTAATTGTGACTGACGCATTAGATATGAAGGGTGTTGTTGATTTTTCAAAAAAAGAGTATGCTGACGTGAGTGCAATGAATGCTGGTAATGATATATTATTAATGCCAAATGATTTAGACGAAAGTGTTAAACAAATAAAAAAAGCACTTTCAAGAAAAAAAATATCTAATGAAAGACTTGAAGAATCTGTAAAAAAGATATTAATGGCTAAATATAAGGTTGGTTTACATGAATTTAAACCTATTGTAAAAACAAATATTGTTGAAGAAATGAATGAAGAAGTTGATTATGCTCTATTAGATAAAATTGCTTCCGAATCTATAACAATAGTCAAAAATGAAAATCAAATTTTACCCTTTAGAAATGTAAGTGATGAAAAAATTGGATATTTAAAACTTGGAGATGATGATCACGATTCATTTCTAAATTTCTTAAATAAATATCATAGAATTGAAGAAGTTCAAATTGATGATAATTTTAATTATGAAAAATTATCTAATTATGATAAAATAATCATAGGGTTTCATAAGACAGATAAATCTCCATTTGAAAAATTCAGATTTGAAAAAAAAGAAGTTGATTTAATTGAAAATATCAAGAAATTGACTGATTTAGTACTCGTTATTTTTGCTAAACCTTATAGTGTATCAGATTTAAATATAGATCATATTGAGTCTATTGTTATAGGATATCAAAATTCTGAAGTTTTTCAACAGAAAGCTGCTCAAGTAATTTTTGGTGCTATTCCTGCCAAAGGAAAATTACCAGTTAGTATTCATAAAAACATTCCTGTCAATACTCAAATTAAAACTAAAAAGCTTAATACGGTTGGATTTTCTCATTACTTGAATAAGGGTTTTGATGAAAAGAAGTTAAATAAGGTAGATTCTTTAATTAATTATGCTATTAAAAAACAAATGCTTCCTGGAGCACAATTGGTAGCGATGAAGGATGGACACATAGTTTACAATAAATCTTTTGGTTATTTTACATACCAGAAAAAAAAAAAAGTTAATTCAGAAACTCTTTTTGATTTAGCTTCTTTGACAAAAATCTTAGTTAGTGTTCCTTTAATGATAAAAGAGTTTGATTCAAATAATCTAAATTTAAGTTCAACTTTATCAGATATATTGTATGATGAAAATCTCGGAAACAAATCAAATTTAAGATTTGATGAAATGTTTTCTCATCAGTCAGCGTTAATACCTTGGATACCCTTTTATGAGGAAACTCTTGATTCTTTGAAAAAAAATCAAATAGATAAATTCTATAGCACTTTTAAAACAAATAAATTTTCAACTCGTGTTAGTGAGAATTTATACATGAATAACTATTGGAATGATACAATATTTAAAAGATTAATCGATAGCGATTTGTTGGACGTTAAAGAATATAAGTACAGTGATGTGCCTTATTATTTTATAAAAAAATATTTTGAAAAAAAATATAATTCATCTCTTGATGATATAATTAAAGAAGAAGTTTTTAACAAGATTGGAGCGTTTTCACTAACATATAACCCAAGATTAAATTATCAAATAAGTCAAATTGCACCTAGTGAAGAAGATGATTATTTTAGGTTCAGTAAACTTCAAGGTTTTGTTCATGATATGGGAGCTTCAATGCAAGGAGGTGTTGGAGGTCATGCTGGATTATTTGGAACTGCAGAAGATGTTTCAAAAGTGATGCAACTGTTTTTAAATAAAGGTACTTATGCTAATAATAAAATTTTTTCCTCTGTTAACTTTGATTTATTTAATAAAAGACATTTTAATCAGAACAGACGTGGTATAGGGTTTGATAAACCTCAACTAGATGAGAATATTCTTTCAACTTGTGGGTGTGTTTCAGATGAAAGCTTTGGACATTCAGGTTTTACAGGAACATATGCATGGGCAGACCCTGAAGATAATCTTGTGTATGTGTTTTTATCAAACAGGACATATCCAACAATGAGAAATAATATGATAAGTGAATATAATATAAGAACTGAAGTTCATCGTCTAATTAAAGAAGCTTCAGAATAACTTATGAAGATTGTAATTGTTTGTTATCCAACTTTTGGTGGTAGTGGTGTATTAGCTACTGAATTAGGTCATAAACTGGCTGAAAACGGTCATGAAATTCATTTTATTGCTTATCAGAAACCAGTAAGACTTAACCCTGATAATAATAAAGTTTATTTTCATAAAGTTAATGTTCCTTTCTATCCTTTATTTAATTTTCAACCATATGAACTCGCTTTGTCCAGTAAGTTAGTCGATGTATGCTTAAAATTTAAAATAGAATTAATCCACGTACATTATGCAATTCCTCACGCTTATGCTGCATATATGGCTAAAAAGATGCTTAAATCATCTGGAATGAATGTTCCACTTGTCACAACATTGCACGGTACAGATATTACACTAGTTGGAAACCATCCTTTTTATAAACCTGCAGTTAAGTTTTCAATTGAACAGTCTGATGTTGTAACATCAGTTTCAGAAAGTTTAAGACAGGATACTATTGATTTCTTTGGAGTTGAAAGAGAAATTAAGGTTGTATCTAATTTTGTTGATTTAGATAAATTTAAAACTCAGCTTTTAAGATGTAACGTAGATAATGAAAATTATAAGGTTATAACTCATGTTAGTAATTTTAGGCCTGTAAAAAATATAAGAGGTGTAATTGAGTTTTTTGAAAAAATCTCAAAAAAGATTAAATGTAAATTTAAGTTAATAGGAGAGGGGCCAGAACTAGAATTAGCAAAGCAACTTATTAATGATAAAAATATAGATAATGTACAGTTTTTAGGAAACACTCAGGAAGTTGAAAAAGAGCTTTGCCATTCAGATTTATTTATTCTTCCATCAAAGACAGAAAGCTTTGGTTTAGCTGCTCTTGAAGCAATGGCATCAAAAGTTGTTGTCATATCTTCAAATTCAGGTGGTTTGCCTGAAGTTAATGTTCATGGTGAAACAGGCTATTTATCTGATTACAATGATATTAATACAATGGTAGGATATGCTGAGAGTGTATTAAATGATGAAAATAAACTAAATGAAATGAAAGAAAAGGCATTTCTTAGAGCTCAAAAATTTGATATAAATAAAATAATTTATAACTACGAGGATATATATAAATCTGTTATTTAGGATTATAAATTTTCTTAGCATTTTTGTAATTAAACTCCTTATCAAAGCTCATTTTCTTAGTTCCAAAGTTTTTATAAATATCCATCTGATCTGAGTAATGTTCTGAATCCTTGTGATCACTAGCACCATAAGAGATAATTGATTCAATTTCAGTTTTGTTTTCAGTGAATTTTGCAAATTGTATGTAAGATTCACCATGAGTTACTCTAATTTTTCCATCTTTATAATTAGATGCATTCATAGCTGTTATCACATCTTGCATTCCCCAAATGGGTATTTCTTTATCCCCTCTAACAAGCTTCTGATAATCACCAAGTTTAACTTTTGTGGTTTTAAAATTCTTCAGCATTTTTTCTTTTACATCTCTTAAAGATTGTGCAATGATATCTTTACCAAAATTTCTATTTATATATCCTTTTCTGTAGTATTTATCTAAATTATAATAGAACATTGCATATGTCCCCGCTCCAACAGATTCTATATTTGTTTTTCTGTCCCAATTTTGTATTTCTATTAATAATTCTTTTATTTCAGGATAATCATCAGGTTTCATTTCAAATAAATTGTTTACACTCATAAAACTATAAGTAAAAGGATTAGGAAAGGTATGATCATACTTTATCTCTTTGAAAGCATTATAATCAATTGATTCATATGAATTTATGAGTTCAAAAATTCTTGTGCTTCTGTTATTATCATATAGCTCAAAATTCATGTTTTTTGCATAATCTTTTGGGTTTGGATTTTCATCTAAAGAAGTTGATTTAAAAGGGCTATGATTTGCATTGTAAACATAACCAGATTTTGGACTAATCACTTGAGGAAGTTCTTCAGTTTTATAATACTCATTCCACAATGTTTTTTTAGTATTTCCAGGAACAATAGTTGTCCAATTATAAGCATTATTTCTTTTTGGAATTATTCCATTTGATATATAAAATATTGTATCATTCTTATCTGCATATCCTATGTTATAACCAGGAATTTGATTCATCTTTAGAATATCATAAAATTCATTAAAATTTTGAGCTTTATTCATTTTCCACCATTGTTCAAGTCCTCTTATATGAAATAAAGATGCAGTTCTTACAGAATAATACCCATTTTTATTTTTTAAAGTTGGTCCATAAACACTTTCATAATATTTTTTCTTAACCTTTATAGGAATACCTAAAATTTTAATATATGCCTTTGCTTTAAATGTTTTTAATTTTAGAATTTGATTATCAAACTTATAGTGATTCTTGTCAATCATTTCAAGTTGAAAAATATCTGTTTTGTCTGGGTAGTTGACAGTGTGGGTCCATCCTAAATTTTCGTTTGTTCCAGTAAGAATACAAGGAGCCCCGGCAAAAGTAGCTCCTATAATATTTGTCCCTTCTTCACTGACAAGATGAGCTTCATACCATGAGGTTGGTCCATCTAGTGGTTGATGAGTATTTATCCCCAAATAAGTCTCACCGTTCTTTGTAATATTGGTACTAAAAGCAAATAAGTTAGAACCAAGTTTATTTTCATCTAAAAATGAAATATTTTTTAAATTATTCTCAATAATTGATCTTACAGCTTTATCACCTTCACTAGATATAAAAAGTTGTAAAAAAGAATATTTTACCATTTTCTTTGGTGTTATAGGAAACAATTGCTTTACAAGGACTTGATCTGGATGTAGTTCAGCAAATTTGTTTATTCCTTGAGCATATCCTTCTACTATTTTCATAAAACCTTTATCTATAGTATTGTACAAACTGTCAACAACATAATCAGATCTAATCAGTTGAGTTAAAAAATCAGCAGGCGCTCCTCTTAATCCAATATGCTTACTTAAAAGACCGTTTCCTGCTAAATATGCTTCTTGAATAGTCTTAAAATCATCCTCAGAATGTGCCCAAGCTAATCCATATGCTAACTCTGCATCAGTTTTAGCATATATGTGAGGAACTCCAAAACTATCTCTTAAAATTTCAATATTATTAACATCTATTTTTTGAGAGAAAGTAGTATTACTTATAAATAAAACAGTTAAAATTAAAACGAGTCTTTTCATAATGCATATATAACAAAAAACCCGCCAAATAGGCGGGTTTTATATGTATAAATACAATTCTAAATGTTAGTAACCGTAGTTCTGAACAATATTAGGATTAGCATTTCTTTCTGAAAGAGAGATTGGGAAAGCAAATCTATAGCTTCCCGCAGCAGGAGCACTTCCAGTTAAGTCATCATATGTTTGATCAAATACATTAACCAAAGGCATATCGATTCCACTTCTTGCGATATCGTAGAATCTGTGACCTTCACCGAAGAACTCTCTTCTTCTTTCAAGCATGATATTAGCAACAGTAGCGTCTGTTAAAGTAGCATTTCTGATAGCTTGAACATTGTTAAGATATGTTTTAGCTGTAGCAGCGTCACCAGCTCTTAACATTGATTCAGCATAAATTAAATGCATTTCTTCAACTCTAATTACTTTGTTGTTATCAGTAAAGTCCATTGATGGCCATTTACCTAACATAGTTAAGTAACCACCTTCCATACCGATCATACCATTTGCAGTATATCTGATGTCAGTTGATTCGTACACATCATGTACATCATCAGCTCCATCACCTTCTACAATTCTAATATCTCCGTATGTTGGACCTCTATAAATATTAGCTACACCGTTAATTCCAGCGTTGTCAGTACCTGAAGCAGCAATCTCAAATAAAGAGTTTACAGCATCATCAGTATACCAACTAGCCATATATCCAGAAGGACCTACAGCAGCTTTTGGCCAATTGTCTAATACCCATTTAGAAGCACTAGCAGCAGCAGCATAATAACCGCTGTCTACAGAACCATAGTAGTTAGCAGCTCTCGCTAAAATAGCGTAAGCAGCACCTTTGTTCATGTACTGTGCATCAGTAGAAGTATTGTTCATCATTGAAATACCTTGTTGAATATCAGCGACAATATTGTTAACGTTAGATTCAACTGAATCTCTAGATGGAGATAAGTTTGCAGGATCTCTATATGTTTTTACATAAGGTACTCCTAAAGAACTTTTTCCACCTTGTCCGCTTATAAAATGTTGTCCATATTGTTTAAGTAAATCAAAATGAGCTAAACCTCTAATTGCATATGCTTGACCAACTGTGTGATTAATAGCATTAACATCACCTTCAAGACTAGCGTGATCTGCTTGAATAACGATATTACAGATTGCTATTACACCATAAATGGTTCCCCACGGTCCATATCCATTTGGACTAAAGTCCATAGATGCTGAAAATGTTCTACCAGAATTAGCGTTAGAGAAGAAGTTATCAGATCTTACCTCTCCATCGATAATAATGTTTCTAGCATAATAACCAGAAGAAGACATTCTATCATATGCACCGTTTAAAACTGAAGCTAAATCTCCAGCATTCTGTATTCCAGTCTCAGAACTCTTAGCCATTGCTAAAGTCGGTTCTAGGTCATCATTACCACATGAAAAAACAATGAATAACGATGATACTAATAATAAATTTTTATATATATTTTTCATCTTATTAAAATTTTAAGTTAGCACCAACTGAGACAGATTTCAAGATAGGCGTGTAAATTTCCCAGCTACCAGAAGTTCTAATTTCTGGATCAATTGGTAAATCAGCCTTTGTCCATGTAAATAAGTTTAACCCTTTTACAAAGAAGTTAACTCTATCAAATCCAGAGTTTCCTAAAAGTGACTGTGGAAGATCATAGCTTACAGTTAAATCTCTTAATCTTACAAAGTCTCCATCATAAAGGAATCTCGTAGAGTTTCCAGACCCTGAAGTAGTTGTACTAGTTGACCAAATCATTTTTGGTACATCAGTTACATCTCCAGGCTTCTGCCATCTATTTAAAAGTCTTTGATCACCTTGATAGTATCTAGTTGATAAAAGACCTGTTTGCATTGAGTACCATCCCCATCTTTCATAGATTTTATGACCACCTGTGAAATAGAAGTTAGCATCAATAGCTAGTCCTTTAAAGTTCAATCTTGTACCAATACCACCAGAATAAGTAGGGATTCTTTCTCCTACCCAAGACTGATTAGCAGCTGTCATTGAATAAGTGATTTCATTGCTATATCCTTCTTCAGGAGTTTCATCTCCACCAATAATCCAGTAAGGTCTACCATCATTAGAATCAACACCACCATAAGTTCTTAAGAACCAAGCTCCAATTGATCTACCTTTTCTACTTGCGTTGTAACCACCATCAAGATTAATGTCATTTCCTTGAGCATCTTTTGCTAATTCAAGGATTTCATTATCGTTAGTAGCATAGTTACCATATAATGACCAAGAGAAATCACCTGCTTTTAATACCGTAGTATCAAATTCAACTTCAATACCTTGGTTTCTAACTTTACCTACGTTCATAGTATAAGAACTGTGACCTGTAGTTAAAGATAATGGTACACTTTGAAGTAAGTCTTCTGTGTCTTTAATGTAGTAGTTAACACTTGCAGTAAATCTGTCATTGAATAATCCAAAGTCAACACCGATATCAGTTAAAACAGCAGTTTCCCAAGAAATAATTGGGTTTGAGAATGATGATGGAGTAATTGTTCCATTATCATTATACGAACCACCGTAAGAGAATAACGATTGATATCTGTTAAGACCAATAGCGTTATTTCCTGACTCACCGTATGATGCTCTAAACTTAAGATTGTTAATTACAGCATTATCAGCAAGGAAATTTTCGTTAGAAACGTTCCATGCAACACCAGCAGACCAGAAGTTACCAAATCTATAATCAGCAGCAAATCTTGAAGATCCATCATTTCTAAAAGATAAATCAACAATATACTTGTCTTTATAAGAATAGTTAACAAGTGCTAAATATGATAAGTTTTTCCAATCAGAGAAACTACCTGCTGCAGACTGGTTAGTTTGGAAACTACTTGGGTAAATTAATCCCATAGCTGCAACATTCTCACCATATGAGAAGTTAGATAATGTTTTATTCTTTTGGAATCTTTGAGAAAGTAAAGCAGAAATAAAATGCTCATTTTCTCCAATAGTTACATCATATTCAAGGTTGTTTTGAGTTGTCCAGTTAAACACTCTAGTGTTTGTCATGTCTGATGTACCATTTTCTGCTTTACCACCACCATGCTCAGGACTCTCGTACTGATGAACATTTCCATTAATATAATCGATACCAAAAGTTGTTCTAAACTTTAACCCATCCATAATTTGATAAGTAAATTGGTTGTTAGAAATAGCTCTTGTAGCTTCGTTTCTATTGATGTTGTTATCAGCTAAATAAAGAGTATTAAAAATACTTGTTGGAGGATTAATGTTCCATGATCCATCAGCATTTTTAGGTTGAATCCAAGGAGACATAAATACTCTTGTCATTTGAGGAGCTGCAAAATATGAACCACCTTCAAATTGACCTTCTTGAATTGAATTAGCTACTCTGTTACTAGATTGAAGAGTTACTCTACCAGCTTTTTTAGTATAAGCTAATGAACCTGTAACACTTTCAAAGTTAGTTCCTACAGAAGTACCTTCTTGACCAGTATATGACAATGACATTCTAAAGTTGTCTGATGCAGAACCACCAGAAGCAGATACATCATACTTTTGATATACAGCATCTTCAACTTTTACTAATTCATCCCAGTTACCGTCAACTCTTCCACCAGCGTCCCAAGCAGCTGCACCAGCAAATACTCTAAGGACATAATCAGTTGCTCTTCCTCTGTCCCAACCATATGAGTTCATAAGAGTTTCAGCACCTAATTCTAATCTTTGGTTTCCTGTTAACATTGGTCTTTCATCCATTGCGTAGTTTTGGAATCCATAAGATGAGTTCACTGTATAGCTTACTTTACCAGCAGTTCCTTTTTTTGTTGTAATTACAATTACACCATTAGAACCTCTAGCACCATAAGCTGCAAGAGAAGCTGCATCTTTAAGAACAGTAATACTTTCAATGTCATTTGGATTAATCATAGATAGAACACCCATGTCAAGTCCAGTTGGTCCATTAATTGAACCACTTGAAATTAACTGTCCATCGATTACAAATGCAGGAGAATTACTACCTGTTAAAGATCCTTCACCACGAATTCTGATTTGTTGTTGTGAACCTGGAGTTCCTGAAACACCTACAATCCTTAAACCAGCAACTCTTCCCATAAGAGCCTGATCAGGAGATGAAACAGCAACACCTTCAATTAATTCAGATCCAACTACAACAGAACCAGATGTTAATCTTTTTCTATCACGCGAGGTGATACCTGTTACGACAACTTCTTCTAATGCAGTACTGCTTTCAAGTGATACATTGACTGTAGACGAAGATCCAACTGTAACAGTTTGACTCGTGTACCCAACATAACTGAAAACTAGTACATCACCCTCAGAAGCTGAGATTGAGTAGTTACCATCAAAATCTGAGGTAACCCCAATCGACGTTCCTTGTACTACAACTGTAGCTCCAGGTAATGGCAATCCATCAGAATCGGTAACTGTACCAGACACTGTTCCTTGCGCAAAACCTATAAGCCCAGTCATGATAAATAACAAGGAAAATAGTCTTACTAAGTTTTTCATTTAAAATGTTTTATAGTTATCCTACCAAATATGTTAAAATTTTGTTAACAAAACAAGTTATTTTTGTTAAAACTATACCTGAAACAACCAACTCTTATTTATTGTTTTATAATTACTTTTACAATAGATAGTTTGTTGTTATGAAAACTGGATACTTTAATCAATTAAAAAATACTGAAATTCCAGGGGTAATATCAATATCTTTAATGCCTTCAGGATTTGATTTTGTAAAATTTGAGTTTAAAGCTTTAGCTCCAAACTGGAAACTTAAAGAGCTTTTTAGAAAAAATAAAATTGATGAATTTTTTTTTATTCAACAGTATAATAATCAGCTTGAGTTGTTAAATCCTAAATCTACTTTTGATCACTTAATATCACTTGCAGATGGTAATGAGCCTATTTTAATGACACATGGTAATAAAACAAAGTTTTGTCATAGGCATTTGGTTGCTCAATGGTTTTCAGATAAGTTAGGTCTGGATATTGAAGAATATGAAACTGGTAAAGTTGTTAGAAAAAATGGATATATGAAAAAAATTGATAACCCTACTTTATTTGAATGAAACACATACTTAAATTTTTAATTATCATTATTATTTTTTCTTGTCAAACTGAGGATAATAACGATATTGTTTCTAATGAGAGAAGATCAGAGGTTATGGTTGAAAATAATGTTTTTAAAATTTCATACAATGAGCTAAAAGAACAACCTAATTGGATAGAGTATACAGTAAAGGATTTTGTAAAAGTAGCCGATCGAGGAAATATGGATTTTTACTTAGTTAAAGATATATGGACATCAAGCGATAGTGACTATTATAACAATCCATGGGATAAAGGTCATATGGCACCTGCTGGATCATTCACAGATTCTTGGTCAAATTTAGAGCAGACCTTTTCTTATGTTAATTGTGCTCTTCAAATTGATAACTTAAATAGAGGAGAGTGGAGAGAACTTGAAGAAGAAGTAAGAGATTTAGCAAAATCTTTGGGTCCAATAAAAGTTCGTATTGAATTAAACTTCTCCTCTGAAAGTCAAGTTCTACCTACAGGAGCAACAATTCCTGATGGATTTTATAAATTTTTAACTTTCAATGATGGTTCAAAAAAGTGTTATTACTTTGAAAATCAACCTACTGACAGAAACTGGACTGAATATGAAATTAATTGTAATTAAAAATTAAGTTTATTTAAAACAGACTTTCTTCCAACTCTTTTTGTTATAATATCATTTTTAATATTCCATCCTCGAGCTGGTGAAAAAGCTCTAGCATAATATATTATTTGGAGGTGGAGTTTATTCCACAACTCTTTTGGAAACAACCTCTTTGCATCTTCTTCAGTTTTTTTAACACTCTTTCCATTAGATAAGCCCCATCTAAACATTAGTCTATGAATGTGAGTGTCTACAGGAAAAGCAGGAATACCAAAAGCTTGTGAAACAACAACACTTGCAGTTTTATGTCCAACAGCTGGTAGTTTTTCAAGATCTTCAATGTTTTTTGGAACTTTTCCATTATGCTTTTCTATAATGATTTTAGATAATCCAAAAATTCCCTTCGATTTCATAGGAGACAATCCTACTGGTCTAATAATGTCTCTGATCTCATCTACACTCAATTTGATCATATCATACGGATTATCTGCTTTTTTAAAAAGAATTGGAGTTATTTTATTTACACCAGCATCAGTACTTTGAGCAGAAAGCAATACAGCAATAAGCAGTGTATAAGGATCTTTGTGATCTAAAGGTACTGGAACTTCAGGAAAAAGGTCTTCCAAAGTTTTAATTATAAAATTTATTTTATCTGTTTTTTTCAATTTTGTAAATTTAGCAACTAAAATTTATTTATTATGAAAACTCTTAAAGTAGGTGACAAATTACCAAATTTTGAATGCATCAATGAAAACGAAGAAATTATAAACAGTAATGATTTTATTGGTAAAAAACTAATTGTTTTCTTTTATCCCAGAGCTAATACACCTGGATGCACCGCTGAGGCATGCAATCTTTCGGAAAATTATCAAAAACTTACAGATTTGGGTTATCAAATAATTGGAGTTAGTTGTGATAAACCAAAGTCTCAAAAGAATTTTTCCACAAAGTTTGGCTTTCCATATCCACTGTTAGCTGATGTTGATCAAAAAGTAGTAAAACTATTTGGAGTTTGGGGTATAAAAAAAATGTATGGTAGGGAATATGAAGGAATCTATAGAATGACTTTCATTTTTGATAGTGATGGTATTTTAGAAAGAGTTATTGATAAGGTGAATACAAAAGATCATACCAATCAAATTTTAAATGGATAACTATCCTTTATAACCAAAAAGTTTTTTCTCTTTAATTAATTTTGATATTGTTTTGGGAAGCTTGTATTCCCAATCATTGGATCCTTTTTTAATTTCCTCAAGAACTTCCCACGAAAATATGTTTAAAAGAGTGGGGTCATAATCATTGATATCAATAATTTTATTATTGTCTTTGAAAAACTTGTATAGGTTTTTCATATTATCATGAACTTGAAGATTGGTACTGTTAATTAATTTATCTCCCTTAAGCATTGGGTATAAATATACTTCAGTATTTTTCTTAAATAATTTTCCGAAAGCTTCTAAAATTCCACCGCTCAAGGTGTTGTAATAGCTTTCATCAAATACCTTAATCAAATTATCAACCCCCATAGTTAAAACTCTTTTTTTGTCAGAATATTTTGAGAAGTAGTCTGATAGTTTATAATATTCTTGAAAGTTTGTAATCATTACGGTTTTTCCAGAAGAACATAATAATTCAGCTCTATCCAAAAAATCTTGTTCATTAATATCAGATTTTCCGCTAAGAAGATTTGACAATGTAATTTCAAAAATTGATAGGGTGTTATTAAGATCAAAATCTTCATCATTAGAAATCATTTTAAATGACTTTTCATACATGTCCTCATTAACTTTAGTAACTGGTCTAAAACTTCCCCTTATAGCTAAAATATTTTTTTTATACAGAACAGCAGCAGGTAAAATGTTATTACCGTCTGGACCAAACATAACAGCTTGTGTCATTCCATTTTTGACTAAATCTAAACTTAAAAGTCTATTATCAACATCTTTAAAAAGGGGACCAGAAAAATTAATAGTATCTATTTCAATTGCGTGGGGATCAATATGATCATACAAATATTTAATTAAAGACCTTGGTTTATTATGTTTATAATATGCGCCATAGATCAAATTAACACCCATAACACCCAAAGCTTCTTGCTGAGCCTTCGCATCTATTAAATGAAAACGTACGTGCATCTGAATTTCACTGTAATCATCATTGCTGTCAGTTTGAAATCTAATACCCATCCAACCATGACCTTTAAACTTCTTAGCAAAATCAATGGTAGCAACAGTATTTGCAAATGAAAAAAACATTTTATCTGGGTTTGAATCTCTTTTTACACGTGTTTCAAGCAGATTAGTTTCATGTTTAAGCATTTTAGTAAGCCTTGATTTTGTCACATATCTTTTATCATCTTCAATTCCATATATAGCATCACTAAACCCTTTGTCATAGGCACTCATTGTTTTAGCAATTGTTCCTGATGCTCCCCCTGATCTAAAAAAGTGTCTAGCTACTTCTTGTCCAGCTCCAATTTCAGCAAATGTTCCGTAAATATTTTCATTAAGATTAATGCGCAAGGCTTTATCCTTTGTAGAAAGAAGATTTTCAAAATCTTTATCGCCTTTTAAGGAAACTACCATAGTAAGTAATTATTACAAATTTAGTAAAGTATTATAGATTAAGTGATAGAAAAAATTAAATTTGATTAATTAATGAAATTAATTTTTTTAGGCACCGGAACTAGTACAGGTATTCCAACAATAGGTATTGATAAACCTGTGTGTAAAAGCTCTGATTTTAAAGATAATAGGATGAGATCTTCAGTTGTTTTGCAGATAGGTGATAAAAATATATTAATTGATTGTAGTCCTGATTTTCGACAGCAAATGCTTAAGTCTAATATATCCAGAATTGATGCAATATTAATTACTCATGAGCATTCTGATCATACAGCTGGATTAGATGATGTCAGGCCAATTTCGTTCAGACATGGAAAGATTCCAATTTTTGCTCATAAAAGAGTTATAAATAATTTGGAGCGCAGATTTGATTATCTTTTTGATGAATCTGGAGGATACACTGGTTCTCCTCATGTTTTTTCAAATATAATTGAGGAAAATAATGATTTTATGGTTGATGAAATTAATTTCACTCCTATTAGTTATTTTCATCATAAACTTCAAGTATTTGGGTTTAGGTATAAAAATCTGGCTTACATCACTGATCTAAAAGAAATTTCTGAAGAAGAACTATCAAAGCTATACGATTTAGATATTTTAGTTCTAAATGCTTTGAGACATAAAGAACATTATTCTCATATAAATCTTAGTCAAGCAATAGAGATAACAAAAAAATTAAATCCAAAGAAAGCATTTTTTACACACATTGCACCTGATATGGGATTACATGAAGAAACTCAAAAAATTCTTCCTGAAAATATTTTTATCGCATACGATATGTTGGAAGTTGAATTTTAATACTTGTCTTTTAGCCAATCTAAAAATGACTTTAAATTTTCTTGATTTACTCCATGCCCTTGATTAAATGAGTTATAGTTATACTTAATTTCATTTTTATCTAGAACATCAAGTGTCTGTTTTGACTCTAAATATGGAATAACTTCATCTGATTCGCCATGTGAAATGTATATAGAGGTATCAATTTTTTTATTTTTAAAATCAATTATTTTCTCTTCTACATATCCACTAAGTGCAACTAAGTTTTTGATTAAACCAGGATTTGATATTGCTATTGAATATCCTAATATTGCCCCTTGACTAAAACCAATCAAAGTAATATTATTAATATCACAATTGTATTGTTTGCAAATTACTTTAATCTCATCTGCAATTTCATTAGAACTATTTTTAGCAGTATTCTCGTTAAACGATTTAACATTATTTTCAAAGTAAATTTCATACCAAGCATACATTCCTTCAAATACTGTCAAAGGAGCTCTAAATGAAACAATAGTATGGTTTTCAGGAAAAAAGCTTTGAAAGGAAAATAGATCATTTTCATTACTTCCATAGCCATGTAATAATACAACTAGGGGATGCTTTTTAGATTTTTCATTGGAGCTTCTATGAACGTGAATAAATTTATTACTCAACTATTAAAACCTTTGAATTAGAAACAATTCCAAATACTTTTCCTTTAAGCTTAGTTTCTATAAACGAGCTATTCTTAGACTTAGAAAATATATCGGATTTTGAGAAAGTATAATCTTGATCAGGATCAAATAAAGTTAGTTTCGCTTTTGATTTAAGATTAATTGATGTTTTTTCAATGTCAAAAATCTTATGACCTGATGTTAGAATAGATATAGTTTTATCAATTTTAAATATTGAATTTAATGCACCAAAAGCAGATTCTAGTCCAGTTGATCCAAAGAATGCATTTTCAAAATCAGTTTTTTTATTATCAATATCAATTGGGCAATGATCTGAGGTAACAATATCAATTACTCCACTATTTACTGCTTTTATTAATTCTTTTCTTGTTTTTTCGTCTCTGATCGGTGGCATTACTTTAAACCTAGTATCAAAGTCTTTTAATTTTTCATCATTAAAAAATAAATTGTTTACAGAAACACTACAAGAAACATTAAGCCCCTTTGATTTAGCCTCTTTTATAAGTTTAATAGATCCAACAGTCGAAATTGTAGGTATATGTAATTTGCCATCAGTGTATTCAAGAATTTTTAAATCTCTAGATATTGCAATTTCCTCAGAAATAGGAGGGAACCCTTTCAGACCGTACATTGTACTTGTGTCTCCCTCATGAACCTGAGCATTTTTAGAAATAGAATCTTCAAGTGGATAAGAAAAAATCAAGCCATTAAAATGTTGAACATATTGTAAAGCGGTCTTTAATAAATTAGGATTTTTAATTGCTTTTTTGAAATCGTAAAAACCAATACATCCAACATCATGCATTTCTTTTAAATCTGCTAACTCTAGAGATTCACTTTTTTTACTAAAAGCACCTAATGGGTGTACAGTAACTACAGAATTAATTGTTTTTGATTTTATGTAATTAATATCAGCTTTAGAATCTAAAATTGGTAATGTTTCGGAATTAAGAATAACATCTGTAAATCCTGAAAGTCCAGCTGATTTTACACCATTCTCTAAATCTTCTCTTTCCTCAAGTCCTGGTTCACCAAAGCAAACACTTGAATCAAGCCAGCCAATAGAAACATGAAGGTTTTTTTCTGAAATAATAGTATCTGCTGAATAATTAATGTTTTTTTGAATTTTTTCAATAATGCCGTTAATTATTAGAATATCAAGGGTTTTACCGTTATAACTGCTTTCGGCATCAATGATTTTAGCAGACTTTATAAGTATTGACATATTAGAGTCAATTTCTTGCAAATATAATTATAGTTTTTAAAAAAGATTAAAAATTTTCAAAAGCTCCTAAACTAAAAAGTGCAAAATCATATTTAACTGGGTCATATTTGTCCATTTTTCTTAAAGATTTATCCAATTCAATTACAGTTTCAATATCGTTTTGTTTTCTGCTAATTAAATTTAATTTTCTTGCTGAATTAGCTGTGTGAACATCAAGCGGACAGGATAAAACAGATGGACTTATATTCTTCCATATACCAAAATCAACATTTTTATCATTTCTAACCATCCATCTTAAAAACATGTTTATTCTTTTACATGCAGATTTTTTTTTAGGATTTGATATATGTTTTTCACTTCTTTTTTCATGATTGATTGAAAAAAATATATCTCTAAAATGTAATATACTGTTGAACATAAAATCTTCGTTTGAGTATTTGGAAAAAATATATTCCAAACCCTTATAATTTTGATAAATATTCTTTAGCGATTTTAAAAAGAATTTTAAATCAATTGAGTTAAATGTCCTATGAGTAAAATTTATTTTTTCTAAATCTTTTTCTTTAAACTCCATTATGAAATCATAGGGTGAGTTTCCTAAAATTTCTATTAATTTATTTCCACTATTAATAATTGATTTTCTATTACCCCAGGCAATTATACTTACTAAAAAACCAATTATCTCAATATCTTCTTTTAGAGAAAATTTGTGAGGAATTGATATAGGGTCGTACTCAATAAACGATTTACTATTATACTCTTTATATTTAAATTCTAAAAGATCTTTTACTTCTTGATTAAGACCACTTTCCATCTTTTAGTGTATAACATTTGTTTGAAATTTTAGCAAAATCGTTATTATGAGTTACAAGTATTATTGTTAAACCAAGTTCTTTATTTAATTTTTTAAACAAATCCATTATAATTTGTTCATTCTTTGAATCTAAGTTTCCTGTTGGTTCATCAGCAAGCAAAATTTTTGGTCCATTTATCAAAGATCTAGCGACAGCTACTCTCTGTCTTTCTCCACCTGATATTGAGTCAGGATATTTTTTTAATAATTTTTCAATTCCCAAAAGTTTAGCCAAATCTTTAAGTTTTTTTAAATATTCAGACTTAGAATACTTTCCAATTAAGGATGGTAGAAATATATTTTCCTCTAAATTTAATTCAGGTAATAGTTGATGAAATTGAAAAATAAAACCAATATTTTTATTTCTAAACTCAGAAATTTCATTGTCATTAAGATTATGAATATCAATATCATTTAGGGTTAACTCGGTTTTGTCTGACGCACTAAAGTCTTCAATTGTACCAATAATGTTTAAGAGTGTTGTTTTTCCGGCACCTGAGGGACCAATAATTGAAATAAATTCCCCTTTTTTAACATCAAGTGAAATATTATCTAATATTTTTTGACTACCATAAGATTTAGATATGTTCTTTAGTTTAATCATTTCTTTCTTAATCTGTTATAATCTATAAAATAATTTACTCTTAAAGAAACCTGATGTTGAATTGGCAAATCAAAAAGATTTGATAGACTGTCGTTATAATCTAAATAAGATAAATTATCTTGATTAAATATCTGATTTCTATATAGAAAAGTCAAGTTACTTCCAGGTGCAAACCACCATTCAAAATTTAAATCAAAATTCCACAAATTAAAATTTGTATTGGGATCGTTTTTTAAATTAGAATAATCAACAATTTTTCTATTACCATCATCTAATAATTCAAATAAGATTTTATCATAATTAGCTGTACTCCAAAAATTTCTTGCTTTTAAACTAATTGCACTCTTTGTGTTTAAATTATATAGTAATTCAAAATTGTTTTCGAATGATTTAACATCTCTTCTACCAAAAAATATTTTTTCCGAATTTTTTTCAATATAACCTACATCATCTTTTGTATTGATAGTTTGGGATCCAATTCCAAATGATAGTTTATTGGATGCTCTAAAATCTGAAAAAATTTGAAATCTTTTTCTGTTTTTTTGTTCATTAAATGGCTCATTATAAAAATCAGTACCAGAGTATTCAAAGCCGTAACTAAATTTATTTCTGGGATTTGATTTAAATTCAAGTTGGATTTCAAAATTTTCTGGCTCTATAAAGAATCTGTTTTTTACACGAGCTTCATCAAAGTCTTTAGTTTTTGATGTATAATCAAAATCAATACTTGCACTCATAAAATTTTGAAACGTAAAATTATTTCCTTGTCTAAATCCCCACGCTTTTTTTATAAAATTTTCAAATGTATATCTCCTGCTCGTCCATAAATAATTAGAAAAGCTCCTAAACAGTTTAGTTTCTTTAAAAATTTGATATCTAAGTCTCATGTAGAAACCTTGGCTGTTAGTTGTTCTATATATGCCAAAATCATTCTGTTTATATTCCGAGTCAGTTCCTAACCATCCAATAGCAGGTCTAAAATTTCCATTCAGTTCAGAAACTTCAATAGCTCCCCTAAAGCCTTTTTTCTCTGAGTGTGCAGGAACATAGCTTTGGTAAATAGAGGATTTAACATTATACTTCTTTTTGTTATCATATAAGTCAAAAACAAGTGCTTGATTATTAGAGTCAAAATCTTTTCCTTCTCTAGTAACACTTGTGTTCAAAAAACTGATTGAAGAAAAAT
>Ga0208130_1000229_pt1 | contig 30411 bp, 33 predicted proteins | sample ETNtaG_31_FD_185771 | JGI IMG/M metagenome (GOLD analysis project Ga0208130, IMG submission 185771) | Marine microbial and viral communities from oxygen minimum zone, Eastern Pacific Ocean - ETNP201310SV78 (SPAdes) (version 2) | ecosystem: Environmental > Aquatic > Marine > Oceanic ... | reverse complement strand
CCTATATTAGGAATACCTACAAATTGGGTTACAGAAATAACTCATGTTAAACACGGATCATATTTTGTTGACGAGCAAAGGTTTGGTCCATATGCTTTATGGCATCACAAGCATTTTATCAAAGAAATTGATGGTGGAGTTGAAATGGAAGATGTTATAGATTATAAGGTACCCTTTGGAATTTTAGGACAATTAGTTCATCCAATAATTGTAAAACCAAAACTAGATGAAATATTTAATTACAGATACAATAAATTAATTGAGATTTTTGGAGATTTTGGTAAAACTGAGTCTTACACAAGAAATGAATCATTAAAAAATATTTTATGAAAAAAAACATATTAATTATAGGTGGTAGTTCAGGAATTGGATTAGAAATTGTAAAACAAATAAATGAGGAACATAATGTATATGTTGCGAGTAGAACAAATGAATCTCTAACCCAATTAAAACATGAATTTTTAAAAATTGATATTAGTAATCAAACTATTGATTCAAGTTTAATCCCTGAATGTTTAGATGGGTTGGTATATTGTCCAGGCACCATAAATTTGAGACCTTTCAGGGGTCTTAAACCGGAGACTTTTATTGAAGATTTCAATCTTAACGTAATGGGTGCAATTAAGAGTATACAAGCTGTTTTAAAAAATTTGAATAATTCTGATCATGCCAGTATTGTTTTATTCAGCACTGTAGCTGTTCAAACAGGTATGCCTTTTCATTCTTCTATAGCAGCTTCTAAAGGGGCAATAGAGGGATTGACAAGGTCCTTAGCTGCAGAATTTGCTCCAAAAATATCTGTTAATGCAATTGCACCATCTATTGTTGATACTCCTCTATCTGATAAGTTTTTAAATAATGAAGCTAAAATGCAAAGAGCAGTTGAAAGGCATCCACTAAAGAAAGTTGGATCACCAAGTGATTTAGCATCAACCGCTGTTTTTTTACTAACAAATTCTTCCTGGATTACAGGTCAAGTTATTGGAGTTGATGGAGGAATCGGGAATCTAAAAATTTAGAGGCGAGTTATTTTTGCACCAATACTTTTCAGACGCTCATCTATATTTTCATACCCACGATCAATTTGCTCAATGTTATGAATTATGCTTGTTCCTTTTGCTGAAAGCGCAGCAATCAATAAAGATATTCCAGCTCTTATATCTGGAGAGCTCATTATGGTTGATTTTAATTGAGATTTAAAGTTATGTCCAATTACATTGGCTCTATGAGGATCACACAATATAATTTTTGCTCCCATATCTATTAGCTTATCAACAAAAAACAATCTACTTTCAAACATTTTTTGATGTATGAGAAGGCTTCCTTTTGCTTGCGTAGCAACAACCAGTATGACACTCAATAGATCAGGTGTAAAACCTGGCCAGGGTCCATCTGAAACTGTCATAACTGATCCGTCAATATAATTTTGAATTTGATATCCATTCTCATGTCTGGGAATAAATATGTCATCATTAACTTTTTCAATTGTAATTCCAATTTTTCTGAAAATAGATGGAATTTGACCCAAATCACTCCAGCTCACATTTTTAATAGTTAATTCACTTTTCGTCATTGCAGCAAGACCAATCCAGCTACCAATCTCAATCATATCTGGAAGTAAAGTATGAGAGGTGCCATTTAGCTTTTCTACACCTTCAATTAGAAGTTTATTAGAACCAATACCTGAAATTTTAGCCCCCATTCTTACCAACATTTTGCAAAGTTGCTGCAGATAGGGTTCACAGGCTGCATTATAAATTGTAGTCTTACCAGATGCTAACACTGATGCCATTAATATGTTTGCGGTACCAGTTACAGAAGGTTCATCCAAAAGCATCTCTACTCCTTTTAATTTATCTGCCTTAACTGTATAAAAGTATTCTTCTTTATCATAATTAAAATCAGCACCTAATTTTATGAAACCTTCAAAATGAGTATCCAATCTTCTTCTTCCTATCTTGTCTCCTCCAGGTCTGGGTATACTTCCAATTCCAAATCTACCTAGTAAAGGTCCAACTAACATGATTGAGCCTCTCAATCCTTTACCATCAATTTTAAACTGATCAGATTCCAAATAGCTAATATCTATATTAGAAGCTTGAAACTCATAATTACCCTTACCAAGCTTGTTTACAGAAACACCTAGATTTACAAGAAGAGAAATTAGTTTATTAACATCAATTATATCAGGAAGATTTGATATAATTACTTTATCATCGGTTAAAAGAAGTGCACATAAAATCTGTAAAGCCTCATTTTTTGCTCCCTGAGGAACAATAGAGCCTATTAATTCATTTCCTCCTTCAATCTTAAAACTTCCCATTAGACAATAAAATTAATATCGACCTCTTTTATTTTTATTTCGATTTTTAATATTTGAATTATTTGATCTAGGACCATTACCATGCTTTGATCTTGCTTTTAAAAATTCAGAGGATTCTGTCAATGGCAATAAGCTATCCTTAACTTTTAAATTATTTTCTGATAATTCTTTCAAATGTTCAAAAATTAGGGTGTCCTCAACCGAGTCTTTATTCCAATTTAGGAAACATTTTTTCATATGATTTGCAATATTATAAACTAGTGCATCTTTCATCTCACCTTCCTCCCATCCTCTAGCAACCATAATCATCTTACTTATATTATTCCCGTAGAACCTATATTTTTGAACACTAACTGGATAAGAAATACGTTGGGGCCTGGCTTTTAAAACTTCTTCTTGTGGTTTTTCAAAAGGAGAATCAACATCTAACTTAAAATCAGACATTATAAACAATTGATCCCAAAGCTTATGCTGAAAATCAGGAACATCTCTTAAATGTGGATTGAGATTACCCATCACACCTATAATAGCTCTTGCCATTTTATTACGCTTTTCGCGATTCTCAATTTCGTGAACCTGATCTATCATTAAGTGAATATGACGTCCATACTCAGGAATAATAAGAGGTTTGCGTTTTGTATTATACTGCAACGCTTCCATATGTAAATTTGATTTGTTAATTTATTTGCAAATTACTAAAATTGATTGAATTACTAGAGAGATAAGACCCCTTTAAATTTAGAAACAATCTTATAAATTTGAATTACAGATTCAGGATTTTCCATAATTAATCTAATACTAATACTAATAAAATTATTTTTAGATGATTTTTTGATTGAAAAAACAGCATCCATTCCTTTAAAAATTTTTTCAATATCTTCTCTACTAGTTTCTTTTTCTTTTAGAATAAACTTAAACATATAAGGACCAGGCCATTGCTGAGAGGACTCTAAATTTTCAGAAAATCGTGAATAAAATTCTTCATCAACCATAATTTGGTTTATTGAGTAGTTTAACTTTGTGTAAATATAGTTTAAAAAAACATTGAACTTAATTAGAATCATTATTACAGGAGCACCAGGAACTGGAAAAACCTCAATCATAAATAGCTTAAAATCCAGAGGCTATACCTGCTTTGATGAATATTCAAGGGGTTTAATAAACTGGGGGTACAAAAATGGAATAAAAAATTTCTTCTTAGATAAACCAAACACATTTAATTTCAAAATTTTAAAAGGAAGAGTTAAACAGTACAAAGAATCTGAGAGAATAAAAAAAACAAAAGACAGTCTAGTTTTTTTTGATAGAGGTGTTTATGATGTCTTTGCATATCAAAAATTTATAAACCCATTGTATGTACTTCCAAAGAAAAACAATTTATTTAATTACCAAAAGATTTTTATTTTAAATCCATGGAGCGAGATTTACATAAATGATGATCAAAGATTTGAAAGTTATGAAACTTCAAAATCAATTCATAAATCAATTAGTTCAACATATGACCATTTTGGATTCAAGTTAAATGAAGTACCAAAATTAGATGTTGAAAAAAGGGTAGACTTCATTATAAATAGATGTTTATGAAAAAAACTGAAGATCTCTTGTCAATTTATTGGGGGTATAAAAGCTTTAAGCCTAAACAAAAAAAAATAATTAATTCCATAATTAAAGGAAATAACACTATAGCTATTTTACCTACAGGTGGGGGTAAGTCATTGTGTTACCAATTACCCTCATTAATATTGGAAGGCACTACATTAGTTATATCACCTTTGATAGCTTTAATGGAAGAACAGGTAGGTTTGTTAAAAAAAATTGGTATTTCTTCATTTTACTTCAAGTCCGACTCTCTAAATTCATCAACGATCCAACAACTAGACAATTTAATTAACGGAAACTATAAAGTAGTTTACTGCTCGCCTGAAAAGTTTGTAAATAAAGATTTTCTAAATAAAATTGGTCAAGCTAATATAAACCATATTGCAATTGATGAGGCGCATTGTATCTCAGAATGGGGACATGAATTTAGACCTTCGTACAGAAAAATTAGAAAATTATTGAATTTATTTAATAATGCTACCATATCTGCTTTTACTGGCTCAGCCAATAAAATAGTAAAAAATGACATAATTAAAAGTTTAGAATTAGAAAACTTCAAAATCATTGAATCATCATTTGAAAGAAAGAATATATCATATAAAATAAATCACGTAAATGATAAAAACAAAGCACTTCTAAAGATTATTCAAAATGAAAGTTCCATAGTATATTGTAATACGAGAAAAACAGCTGAAATTATTTCTAAATTACTTAACAAAAATGGTTTTTCCTCAGACTATTTTCATGGAGGTGTTTCATTAATTTTAAAAAAGGAAAAATTATTAAAATGGCACTCGGAAGAAATTAAAATAATCACAGCTACAACAGCTTTTGGAATGGGTATAGATAAATCAAATGTTAGAAAAGTCATACATTATAATATTCCAAGTAGTATTGAAAACTATTACCAAGAATCAGGAAGAGCAGGAAGAGATGGTAAAAATGCAGATGCTGTAATTTTAATTAACGATCAAGAAAAAAAAATGTTTATTCATAATAACCTAAACACCCTTCCGGACAAGTTCGACTTAATCAAAACATATAAAAATATGTGTAGTCACCTTCAGATTCCTTTTGGTGAGGGTCAAGGTAATTCTTACAATTTCGAATTAAGCTCATTTTGTTTAAAATATAATCACAATAAAAAAATTACGGTTAACCTTCTCCGTTTTTTGGAAAATAATAATTTAATAAAGCTTAATTACGTTTTTAATAAAAAAATAAAAATTCATATTCACTCAAACATTAGAGTCATTAAAGATTCAATTAAGCTATCCACCAATCAGTCAATAATTCTAGAATGCCTATTAAGATGCTACCCAAACATTTTAAACAAAAAAATATATGTTTCAATAAATAAACTAGAAAATATTACTAAGTTAACTTCAGAAGAAATAATTAAATCTATAAATTTTTATGAAAAATCAAATTTATTAAAACAAGAAAATAAAATTTCTGAACTTCAGTTGTTATGGTTAAAACCGAGGGAAGATAATTATACGATAGACCCTTTAATCAATCAGTTAAATAAAATTAATGAAATCAAAAAAAATAAATTTCAAAATATTTTAGATTTCATTTACAATAATAAAATATGTAAAACAATTCAAATACTTAGTTATTTTGGGGAAATCAAAATAGAAAATTGTATGAATTGTAGCTCAACATCTTGTATGTAAATAGAATTAAAAATAGATGTAATTTTATTGTTAAAATCATTAATTAATGAAAACCAAAATTATATTTTTTGGAACACCAAATTTTGCGGTTGGAATACTTGATGAAATTCAAAAAAGTAAATTCACAATTGTTGCTGTTGTAACCTCTGTTGACAAGAAATCTGGGAGAGGAAGAAAAATTAAAAGCTCAGCTGTCAAAAACTATTGTCTTACAAACGAAATAAAACTTTACCAACCAGAAACCTTAATTAATGAAGTTTTCATTTCAAAACTTAGAATACATAAAGCAGATTTATTTATTGTTGTAGCATTTAGAATGATTCCAAAGATTGTATGGTCAATTCCAAAAAAAGGAACATTTAATCTTCATGCATCATTATTACCAAATTATAGAGGAGCTGCACCTATAAATTGGGTGTTAATCAATCAAGAAAAAATAACTGGATTAACTACATTTTTTATTGATGAAAAAATAGACACTGGAGAAATATTGCTAAAAGAAGAATGTAAAATTACAAACAATGAAACTTTTGATTCTCTTCATGAAAAATTATTAGAACTTGGTAAAGAGCTTGTAATTAATACAATTAAAGGATTAACAAGTGATATTTTAATACCTAAAAAGCAAGCTAATCCAAAATACTTAAAGATTGCACCTAAGCTTAATAAAGAAAACACAAAAATTAACTGGAATAAACCAATGAGTCAAATAGTTTCATTCATTAATGGATTAAATAGTTATCCGGGTGCGTGGTCGGAGATAAATGATAATGGAATTGTTAATACATTTAAAATTTATAAATGTAGACTTGAATATTCAGATCATAATATTAAAATTAATGATCTCATTGTAAAAAATAAGCAAATAAAAATATCTCATAAAGAAGGTTTTCTAATTATTGAAAGCTTAAAACTTCCTGGTAAAAAACAATTAACCAGTATAGAATTATTAAACGGATATTGCTTTGATACTGGTGTTTTCGTGTCATAAAGACCATTATTATCAACAATAATGTGCACTTATCAACAAAAAAGAGGATTTTCCTCTACTTTTCTTTTGCATTTTAGTTAAAGGTTATAATTTGTATGGTATATAACTATTAATAATAAATTATTATGAACAAAACAGAATTAATAGATGCTATGGCATCTGACGCAGGAGTTTCTAAGGCTGCTGCAAAAAAAGCATTAGAGTCTTTTCTAGGAAATGTTGGTGGAGCCCTTAAGGGTGGAGATCGAGTTTCTTTAGTTGGATTTGGATCATGGTCAGTTACTAGACGTGCTGCCCGAGATGGTCGTAATCCTCAAACAGGTGCAACAATTAAAATTGCTGCAAAAAATGTTGTTAAGTTTAAAGCAGGAGCAGAATTATCTGGATCTGTAAATTAAAGATTAGTTTAATTTTAATTTAAAGGCTCCATTACAATGGAGCCTTTTTTTATGGAGAAAGGATTTGTTTTAGTATCAACTCCCTATGTAGTTGGAGATATTGATTTTCATAGATCTGTAATAATTTTGATTAATAATTCAGATAAAAATTATATGGGCTTTATAATTAATAAAAAATTGGATTTTTCATTAAAAGAAATAACTAAAAAAATTAAAAAACATATCCCTTTATATTATGGAGGGCCAGTTCAGAGAGACAATTTATTTTATATATACAAATCAAAAATTAAAGTTAACGGAACTGAAAAGCTGACTAATGACATAAGTTGGGGAGGAGATTTTGATGAGATTTTAGACTTAATAAACAAAAATATAATTTCTAAAAATGACATAAAATTCTTTATGGGATACTCTGGATGGAGTGATATTCAACTAAATAACGAAATTGAAGATAAGAGTTGGGAGCTATTTGACAACCCATCCCAATTGATTATTTTTTCTAATAAAACAGATATGATCTGGAAAAGCTTTATTATGTCATTCGGAGATAAGTACATACTTTGGTCTAACTTACCAGAAAATCCAAACCACAACTGACATCTTAAATTACTTCATCAATAAAAGAATTAAAAAATTTTAAAAATTTCTCATTAGTATATGTTTTTTTTCTAAATTTTAAAACTGGATTTATTCCATTTTTAGTAGAAATAATAGAAATTTCATCTGCAGTTTGTAGTTCAAATATGCCAAAATTTTCATATTCAAATTTGTAATCATTTTTTTTAATAAAATCAATAAACATATCTGAAATTACGATTGATTCTACTCCAATATTCATAGATGGTGTAATAATTTTATTGTCTTTAAATAAAAATATATTTCCTATAACTGAACCAATTACCAATTTTTGCTTATTTAAAATAATACTATCAACACATCCATTTTCGAAAGCATCAATGGAAGCAATTCTTTTTAGATCTTTCTGTAAGAAAGAAATTGTTCCAAACTCTTGGTCCGTAAAGTTATAATCATTAAAAAATGAAATTTGATTTATAGTTTTAAATTTTTTTAATTTCAGTGCAACAGTTTCATTTGCAGATATAGAAAAAATTAATTTAGGATTAAAGCTGTTAAATTTAACTTCTGACTCATTTGCAAATTTTAAAGTCACGATATAGGAGTTAGAATTATAATTGACTAATGTTTTATTTATTTCATCAATAAAGAAGTCAAGGGTATAAAACATGGGTATGTTTAACCTTAATCTTCTTAGTTGAGACATAATCTTAAAATAATGATTTTCTACAAAAACAGATTGACCGTTTTCCCATCTTAATTGATATTCAAAAACAAGATTTAAATAAAAATATTTTACAATAGCAGAAGGGATGCTATTATAGTCTTTATAAACCTTTCCATTAAAATTGATCATTGAAAAACTAGCTTGAGCCCAAAACTTGCTTTAATGATGAAACAGAGTTTTCCCACAACATTTTAGACTCTTCTAACTCATCTTCATCTGAAAAATCAGATATTATAAGTGAAACATCTTTAGTGATTTCATCTACCTGTATCTTAAATTCAAAATAAACTTCCTCAGCATCTTCTTCATCATTTATCCATCGAAATCTAACTCTTTCGTTATTTTTCTTCTGAATAAGTTTTGCTGTCTCCTCACCATCATCCCAAAAAAAAGTGAAATCCTCCCCTCTTGAATTAACATCATCTGCAAACCATTCAGATAAACCTGAAGGGGTTGATAAATATTGGAAAAGAAGTTGTGGAGATGATTGAAAGTCTATCTCAAGTGTGAAAGGCACTCTTTTACTCATAACATCAAAAATTTTAGTCAATATATAAAAAAGATATTATTATATGGTTTGATAAGTTAAAATTATTTTGAATTGTGTTTATTTAATCCTTTTTTTATATTTGCGCACTATTGGCGAGGTAGCTCAGTTGGTTAGAGCGTCGGATTCATAACCCGGAGGTCGGGGGATCATGCCCCCCTCTCGCTACAATTTACTTCGATAATATTTAAATTATTGTTTTCTTTCTGAAGAAACAACAGAGGTGCTGTTTCCCCCTGAGGAATTAGATGCGTTTTCACTTGTAGTTCCTCCCATTGAAACAACAGATCTAGTTATAGTTTGAACTATGTTATTTGAACCATTCCCTTGACTATAATAGCTGCTACTTGAATTTAAAGATCTATTATTTTCCAATTTATGTTGTGTGTTATTATAGGCGTTAATTCTTTTAATATTGTAACCGTTTTTAAGACTTGATTTTTTTCTACCTGGATGAGAAACTATTTTAAATTTCATTCCTTTTTTTGTCAAAACAGTTAAAATATCATCTCTTGACAAGCTTAAATTTTTACTAGTTGCAGTGTCACCAAAATCAGCTGGCTCAATAACATCAACACCTAACAGCTGTAGCTGTCTTTTTACATAGAGATTTTCATTTGATAAGTTAATTGCATATTGAAGACTTTCAGAAACATCCAGTCCAACAAAGAACTTAGAAACAGGCTTAAACCATTCGTAATTCCCAAATGGTAGAATCAAATCCTCTCTCCATTTATTCCAAGTTAGAAATCTATTGTCATAAAGTTCGACATAAGAATTCCAACCAAGTCGTCTCATTGAATTTAAATTAAAGTAATTAAAATACCAAGACCTATTTTGGCTTGAAGCAAATCTGACATAATCGGAAATAAAATTTTGATTTTTCAAAAAAAGATTTCGAACACTTATAGGATCCTCAAGTATCTTTAAATCGAAATTAATTTTAAAATCATTTTTAATTTTATTTTCAAGATCTGACTGGGAATAAGATTTAAACATATAAAACAATGTAAAAATGAGAAAAATATAATACTTCATATGTTTAAAATTTAATAGCTAATTTAGTTTATTTAAAATTAATAATAGTTTCATAATCTATTAATTGGGTGACATATTAAAAATCATTAATTTTACTTAATTCAATTATTTAATATATACATGGCAAAATTGGTGCCAAAAAATAGTTTGTTAATTTTTAAGCATTAAGAATATGTTTAAATCAAATTTTATTAATTTATTTTTAATTCTTTTAGCTTTATTGTTAAATAACTGTAAGTCTGAAGAAGACGTAGAAGTCTTTAATGAAGAAGAAGAAGAAGAAGAAGTTCAATTATTTAGCTGCGTTGACTATACCAAAGTTGATAACACTGATTTAATGAGCTATTGGAATCTATTTGTGGAAGATGTGAAATGTTCTAGAGGGGGGCCAGACTATGGAGAAATTAATACAAGTGTGAATTTGAAATTTGACATACAAACTCCAGAGGAATTTGCTTCGGGAGTAACACCAGATCATGCAGGGTATTCAACATTTGCAGGTTACTGTTCAAGAGAAGTAGTCTCAATAGGAGTGATTTTGAATTATTGGGAAGATTATACTGAAATCCAACAGCTTTGGCTTATGTATCATGAATTTGGTCATGATGTATACAAATATCAACATAGTGATAATAGATCTGATATAATGTATCCTTCTGTTACTCGTGGAGATACAAAAATTAATGACTTTATTGAAGCAAAGAATAGGTTTTTAAGAAGAGATTTTCCTGGAATATCATACATTGAATGTCCAGGAGATTAATTCTTATCTAAAGATTTATATTAAAGATTAAATATTAACCCTGCTAATAACCATAGTGATTCCCTACAAAGTTAAAATTGTATAGGTTTCAATTAATATTTTTTCAAATATCTATACTTTTAGTGACCAAAGTGAATTTTTATTTATTATATATTAGTAGATTATAAAGTAATTATTTAGAATAATCAATTAAAATGAACCAAAAATATATTTTAGCCATAGATGCTGGAACCACAAGCTCTAGATCAATACTTTTTGATAAAAAAGGAAATCAAGTCGCAATGTCCCAATATGAATTTGAACAATTTTTTCCAAAGAAGGGTTGGGTTGAACATGATCCTGAGGAAATATGGAAAACACAATTAAAGTCTATAAAAGAAGTAATTAAATGTGCTAAAATAGATCCAAAAGAAATTGACTCAATAGGAATTACAAACCAAAGAGAAACAACTGTCATATGGAATAAAAAAACAGGCAAATCAATTTATAATGCTATCGTTTGGCAAGATAGAAGAACTGCTTCAATTTGCGAGAAACTTATAAATAAGTATAAATCATCTTTTTGTTTAAAATCTCTTATTCAAAATAAAACAGGTTTAATTTTAGATGCATATTTCTCTGGAACAAAAATAAAATGGATTCTTGATAATGTAAAAGGTGCCAGAGAATGTGCTGAAAATAATGAATTAGCATTTGGAACAATTGACACATGGTTAATATGGAAATTAACTAATGGCAAACATCATATTACGGATGCTTCAAATGCAAGCAGAACTCTACTTTATAATATAAATGATTTAAAATGGGACAATGAGTTACTTAAGCTACTAGATGTTCCTTCAAGCATACTTCCAAGCCTATGTCAGTCATCAGAAATAATTGGTGAAGCAGAAATTTTAAATGAGAAAATTAAAATAGCGGGGGTTGCAGGTGATCAACAAGCAGCACTTTTTGGACAGCTTTGCTTTAATCCTGGTGATGTTAAAAATACTTATGGTACAGGTTGTTTTTGTATAATGAATACAGGAAATAAACCAGTAAAATCTAAAAACAAAATGTTGACTACAATTGGTTATCAAATAAATGGTAAAACCACATATGCAATTGAGGGAAGTGTTTTTGTTGCTGGAGCACTAGTTCAATGGCTTAGAGATAAGCTTGGTATAATCAAATCTGCATCAGAAATTGAGGACTTAGCTAATAGCGTCAAAGATAGTGGTGGAGTTACCTTTATCCCTTCTCTTTCAGGTTTAGCTGCTCCTTATTGGGAACCGCACGCTAATGGTCATATTATGGGTATTACGAGAGATACTACAAAAGGACATATTGCAAGAGCATCTTTAGAAGCTATCGCTCTAAGATGTAAAGAAATAGTAATGGCAATGGAAAAAGATTCAAACACAAAATTTAATTCCCTAAAAGTTGATGGTGGAGCTTCTAACAATAATTTATTAATGCAAATCCAATCAAACATTCTAAATAATTGTGTTGTTAGACCAAAAATAACCGAAACTACTGCTCTGGGAGCTGCATTTTTGAGTGGTTTAGCTACAGGCTTCTTCAAAGACCTTGATACAATTGAAAGTGTATGGGAAAAAGATAAATTATTTAAACCTGAAAAAAAATCATCCATTGCTAAAGTAAAGAGTTTATGGAAAAAAAGAATGAGCCAAATATTAGGTTAAATGAACAGATCAAAAAATTTTAATAAAATTGAATCTGTTGAGATTTGGGATGTCGTTATAATTGGAGGAGGTGCATCTGGTTTAGGCGCCGCAATAGAATCTGCAACAAGAGGCTACAAAACCCTTTTATTAGAGAAATATGATTTTGCAAAGGGTACATCTTCAAGAAGCACCAAGTTAATCCATGGTGGAGTTAGATATTTGCAAAATGGAGATATATCAATGGTAATTGAGGCTTTGAAAGAAAGAGGATTATTAAGAAAAAATGCACCGCACCTTGTAAAAGACATGAGTTTTGTAATTCCAACTTATGATTGGTGGAGTAGTCCTTTTTATGGGATTGGCTTAAAAATATATGATATGATGGCTGGAGATTTAGGTATAGGTCCCTCAACTATTCTTGATAAAAATGAGACAATTGACTTAATTCCAAATGTTAAGAAAAAGGGACTCAAAGGAGGGGTAATATATTATGATGGACAATTCGATGATGCAAGAATGGCTATAAGTCTCGCACAAACAGCAGAAGATCATAATGCTGTTGTGTTAAATTATGTTGAAGTAATTGATTTAATCAAAGGTTATGACAACACAATAACAGGGGTTAGTATTAAAGATACAATTAGTAATAATACATTCGAAATAAGATCCAAAGTAGTAATTAATGCTACAGGTGTTTTTTCTGATTCCATAATGCAAATGGATCAACCTAAGTCACCTAAGATGATTCAACCAAGTCAAGGAGTTCATATTGTTTTAGAAAAACATTTTCTAAACAGTAACCATGCAATTATGGTTCCTCACACAAGTGACGGAAGAGTACTTTTTGCAGTTCCATGGCTTAATCATGTTGTTTTAGGTACTACTGACACTAAGATAAATAAAGCTAAAATAGAACCAACAGCTTTAGAAGATGAAATAAATTTCATACTTTCTAATGCAGGAGAATACATGACATCTAAACCTACAAAAAAAAATATAAAAAGTATTTTTGTTGGTCTAAGACCATTAGCAATTGATAATTCAAATAAGAACTCAACAAAAGAAATTTCAAGAGGACATAAAATAAAAGTTAGTACTACTGGTTTGATTAGCATTTTGGGTGGAAAATGGACAACTTACAGAAAAATTGGTGAAGACTCAATAGAGTCTGCAATTATAGTAGGGGGGTTAAAACATTCTAAAAGTATGACTGAAACATTACCAATTCATGGGTTTGATTTAAAAACTGACTTTAAAGATCCTCTTCATGTATATGGAAGTGACATCAACAAGGTTAAATCCATGACTAAAGATCCAAAAGGCAACGTTTCTTTATCTGATAAGGTCTATATTACTAAACATCAAATTTTATGGGCAATAAAAAAAGAAATGGCCATTAATCTTGAAGATATTTTAGCTCGAAGAACTCGTTGTTTATTCTTAAATGTTTTTGAAACTGAAAATTTAATAAATAAGGTTTTGGATATAATGATGGAATTTTTAAAGAAAGATGAAGATTGGAAAAGTAAACAAAAATTTTCTTTTTTATCTTTAACAAAAAATTATAGAATATGAATGTTTCTCCTTTTATTGCTGAATTGATTGGCACAACTTTTCTTCTTCTTTTAGGACAAGGAGTTGTGGCTAATGTTAAATTAAAAAAAACTATTGGAGAAGGGCAAAACCCCTGGTTATTAATAACATTTGCGTGGGGTTTTGCAGTTTTCGTTGGTGTTTTCATTGCTGGAAGTATTAGTGGTGCGCATTTAAATCCAGCAGTTACTTTAGGCTTAGCAGTAGCTGGAAAATTTTCATGGAGTCTAGTTCCTTCATATGTATTAGCACAATTAATTGGTGCAATGTTAGGATCATGGCTATGTTATATTGCTTATATTGATCACTACAGAGAAACTAAAAATGAAGATGATGTTAGAGCAACATTTTGCACTGGACCTGCAATTAGAAATTATAAGAATAATTTGTTCGCTGAGATTATAGGTACTTTTGTTTTAGTTTTCTGTGCATTATCAATTGTTGGTCCCAATATTCATATTGAGGGAATAAATATTGAAAATTTTGGACTTGGTTCCATTGATGCTCTGCCTATTGCTATAGTTGTTATGGTTATTGGTATGAGTCTTGGTGGAAATACTGGATTTGCAATAAATCCTGCAAGAGACTTCGGGCCAAGACTAGTTTATTCCTTGATTCCAAGAGGAAATAAAAATTCTGATTGGATTTATAGTTTGATACCTTTAATAGGTCCTATTATTGGTGGGATTTTAGCTGGCTACTTATTTATAATTATTACTTAAAATAACAAAACCTGCATTAGCCTGTTTTTGAACAAACTCCAAAAAACAAGTTTAAAGCTAACGAACTGATCAAGGATCTGTCTAAAACAGCATGCTTTTACAATCACGACTCACCTTTTATAAAAAATTAAACGTTGAGTTTGTCAAATAAATACTAATACAGGTGTCATTAATTATCAATAACTATTTAAATGTACATCAATAATATTAATTAGTTCAAGAATCTTCTCCTTATCTATATTTAAATCTACATTATTTTCTTTAGAAATGTTTTCAAGTTTTGTTGAATATTGTAAAGCACACATTGCTAGTACATCTTGTTTGTCTCTGACTGCATAACTTTTTTCTAGCTGTTTTATCATTAACCCAACTTTTTTTGCAGCATTTCTCAAAGATTCTTCCTGTTCAGGGTTAATAGATAGTGGATAAACTCTGTCAGCTATTGTAATTTTAATTTTGATTAAATCATTCATTAAGATTCATCATTTTTAATTTCAGTTATATGAATAATACAATCCTCAACTTGTTTAATCAACTTATTAATTTTTGTTTTTGTAACATTTTTACCTTCAACCCCTCCCAACAAGTTATTTGCAATTTGTAAAGAATGATTTTGACTCTCTAAGATATTTAATTTTGTGCTTAAGCTGTTTTCGATAGTTTTAAGCTCACTTAATTTTGTTTTTAATTGATTTAACATTAAATGATTCTCTTTTAGATTATTAATTAATTTTATTATTTTTTTCTCTAAAACTAGCATTTCATTACTGTAATTATTCATAAAAACATTTACTTATCCACAAATCTAAAAATTATACTAATAATTTATTTAATTTTCTTGAATAATTGAATTTTAAATGCGGGTTAAATATTTAGTTAAGTTTATTTTTCTAATATCAGCAATAGCATATGGCCAAAATAATATTTCCCCACTAGATATACCAATAAAGCTATCCGGGACTTTTGGAGAATTAAGAAATACACATTTTCATACTGGTATTGACATTAAAACAGGTGGTTCACAAGGATTAAAAGTAAAAGCAGTTAAAAAAGGATACTTGTCTCGTGTTAAAGTAAACGTGGGAGGTTATGGAAAAAGCTTATACATTAATCATTATGATGGAACTACATCTGTTTATGCCCACTTAAAAAAGTTTTCCGATGAAGTAGAAAAGTATGTAAAAAAAATTCAATACAAAAATAGATCATATGAAATTCAAAGTTTTCTCAAGATTGATGAAATTACTTTTGATTCAGGAGAATTAATCGGTTATTCAGGAAACACTGGGAGTAGCTCTGGACCCCACTTACATTTTGAAATTAGAAATTCTAAAACTAATAGTCCATTAAATCCATTAAGATCAAATTTAAATATTGAGGATACAATTAACCCAATAATTAAGGGTATATATCTTTATAAAGTTTTTAAAAATGGAGGATATAAATTATTAAAAGAAGTCCCAATAAAAAAAATAAGTAATGACACATATGAAGCATCTTCAATAAAACAAATTGGAAGAATAGGAATCGGCATAAACTATTATGATAAACAAGATAGAAGTTACAGTAAAAATGGAGCATATCATCTTAATTTAATCGTTAACGATAACTCTATTTTTAATTATAAAATGAATGAAATTAGTTTTAACGATAAAAAATTTTTAAAACTATTAGTGGATTATGAGAATTGGTATCTAAATAAAAATAAAATTCAAAAATTATTTATTCATCCTAAGTCTACTTACAGTTTCATGGAAGACTTGTCTAAAAATGGTATAATTAATTTATTAAAAGATGATAATTACGGTGGTAAAATTGAAATTAACGACTATAACGGAAATAAAACTCATGTAATTTTAAAGTTCAGTGGAATTAAAAAAGATACTTTATTTAATAAATCTGATGATAAAATTATACATCCTAATTATGAATACAATATAGGATTTAAGGGAATTGAAGTTAATTTTCAAAAAAAAACCTTTTACAATCCAACTAGTCTTAAAATATCAACCAGGAATGACACTTTAGATCTAGGTAAAGATATACATCCAATAAATAAAAGTTTTGAAATTAAATTTCAATCAGATCTATTGGATAGCCTTACAAAAGCGAAAGGATTTATTTCTAAAATAACTAAAAATGGAAAACCACTTTTTTTAAAAACAACAAAGTCAGACAGTATTTGGTCTGTTAATGTCTCATCATTGGGTAAATATACCTTTTCAATTGATACTGTTGCACCGATTATTTCACCTATTAATTTTAAAGAAAAACAATGGCTAAGTAATTTAAAGAATTTAAAATTAAAAGTAAAAGATGACTTATCAGGAGTAAAGTCTATAGAAGGAATCATTAATGGTCAATGGGTGCTTTTTGAATATGAGCCAAAAAATAATACAATAATTTATAATTTTTCTGATCTAAACTTCCCTGATGGAGAGCATAAATTAGTAATTACAGTTGAAGATTTAAATGGAAACAAGTCTGAGTATCAAACAGTATTTTTTAGAAAAAATTAAATCTATTCAATAAATTCTTTTAAAACTTTCATTACGTAATCAATTTCTTTTCTTGTATTAAATTTTGAAAATGAAAACCTAAGAGATGGCCATTCATTAATTGAGTTACTTTGAAGTTGTTCCAATACATGGGAACCTTTGTTGCTTCCAGATTGACATGCACTTCCCTTGGAGCAAGCTATTCCTTTTAAATCTAATTGAAAATCTAGTAGGGAAGCTTTCTCCTTAATTATTGGCAATGATACATTAACTAGCGTGTAAGTGCTCTCGGTTAAATTTGAGCTATATCCATTAAAATGAATATTTGGAAATACTTTTTTAATAGATTCAATGAAATACGATTTTAATGACAGTATATACTCTTTTTCTTGATTTATATTATTATAACTAATAGTCATTGCTTTTTCCATACCTATTATATTTGGTAGAGCTTCTGTACCTGCTCTAAGTCCTCTTTCCTGAGAACCACCAAAAATAAATGGATTTATCCCACAATTATTATTTACATAAGAAAAACCAACTCCTTTAGGTCCATGAAATTTATGAGCTGCAGCAGACAGAAAATCAATATTACATTTTTTTACATCAATATTGTAATGAGCAACACCTTGAACTGCATCAGTATGAAAAAAGGCTTGATATTGTTTACAAAGGGCTCCTACTCTTTCAAGGTCTAAAATATTTCCTATTTCATTATTAATATACATTAAAGTCACGAGCTTCTTTGAGTCATTTTCATTTAGCTTATTTTCAAGATCAGAATAATTAATCTGCCCGTTAATGTTTGTCTCAACATACTTAATTTTAATTCCACTTTTTTCAAGTTCATCCAAAGTATGAAGCACCGCGTGATGCTCTAGTTTTGATGAGATAATAGTTCTTACACCCAAGTCTTTAACTGAACACCTAATTAACATATTATCAGATTCTGTACCTCCAGATGTGAAAATAATTTCTTTGGAAGATGCATTTAAATATGAAGCGATTATTTTTCTTGCATTTTCAAGTTTTGCTTTTGCAGATCTTCCAAATGAATGCGTAGAAGAGGGATTACCATAAGTCTCTAACATACAATTTTTGATTTCATCTACAACCTCAGCTCGAATGGGAGTTGTTGCAGCATTATCAAAATACACATTCATAAATCTATTTTTTGCTAAGTTAATTAAGATTCAAATTCTTGCAATGTTTTTTTTATAATACTGATACATTCTTTCATTTGATCCATTTTCATAACTAAAGGAGGAGAAAAACGAATAATATTTCCATGTGTTGGTTTTGCTAATAATCCATTGTCTCTTAATCTTAAACATATATTCCATGCAGTTTTACTATCAGAGGTATCATTAATTACAATAGCATTTAATAAGCCTTTTCCTCTAACTAAATTGACTATTGAACTATTCTCTATATAATTATTAATCTCGTTTCGAAAAAACTCACCCAATTTTTTTGAATTTTGGACTAGACCTTCTTCTTTAAGAACTTCAAGTGCCCTTTGTGCAACTGTCGAACCCAAGGGATTGCCTCCGAAAGTACTACCATGTTGACCCGGCTGAATAACATCCATAATTGAAGAATTACACAGTACAGCTGAAACAGGCATTATACCAGCGGAAAGTGCCTTTCCAAGGATTAATATATCCGGTTTTGCATCTTCATAATCAGTCGCCAATAGCTTTCCTGTTCTCCCTAGACCAGTTTGAATTTCGTCAGCAATAAATAGAACGTTATTTTCATTACAAATTCTTTTTGATGATTCTAAATATCCATCATCAGGAACATTAACACCGGCTTCACCCTGAATTGGTTCAACTAAAAATCCAACAACATTATTACTAGACTTAACTGCTTTCTCTAATGCTTCTAGATCATTATAAGGAATATGAATAAAACCTGGCGTATGTGGACCAAAATAATCTTTTGAACCTGGATCAGATGAAAAAGAGATTATTGTAGTAGTTCTTCCATGGAAATTATTCTCGCAAACAATTATTTGTGCTTGATTTTCAGGGACTCCTTTAACAGTATGTCCCCATTTACGAGTAATTTTAATTGCAGTTTCAACTCCTTCTGCGCCAGTATTCATTGGTAATAATCTTTCAAATCCAAAATACCTAGTAGCATACTCCATATACTCACCAAGCTTATCATTATGAAATGCTCTTGATGTCAATGTCAAATCCTTAGCTTGATCAATTAAAGCTTTGATAATTTTAGGATGACAATGGCCTTGATTTACGGCAGAATAAGCGGATAAGAAATCATAGTATCTTTTTCCATTCACATCCCAAAGAAACACACCACGGCCTTTGGATAAAACAGCAGGGAGGGGATGATAATCATGAGCACCAAATTGTTTCTCCAAGTCAAGGTGGTAACTCGTTAAGTTTTTTGATTCTGATTTTATTTCTTTTCCAAAGGTTTTTTTAATTATTTCTGAAATCGTCTGCATAATTGTTTTATTTATAACATTATCGTGATGTATTGTTGTAAATGTACTAAAAAAAACAAGATGTTTTGAGCTTACAGATGAAATTAATTAAAAGAAAATCTAACCTTTATAAACATAAATTATAAACAATATTAGATTTGTAAAATGAGGAACAAAAAAAAAAATATTATTTATGAAGATATTAAGATAATTGATACTGCAAGCAAGGGAAAGTCTTTAGGGAAAACTGCTGATGGTAAAATAATTTTTATAGAAAAGGGTGTTCCAGGAGATATTGTAAATATTAGCATATTAAGAAAAAGAAAAGGTTTTCTTGAAGGAAAAATTGAAAAATTAATTTCTCCTTCACCATCTAGAATCGATCCAAGGTGTGATCATTTTGGAATCTGTGGTGGTTGTAAATGGCAAAATATGAATTATGACACTCAATTAAAGTATAAACAAAAGGAAGTTTTTGAAAACATCAAAAGAATAGGCAAAATTAGAATTTTAAAACCTGAGCCAATTGTCGGTTCATCTAATCAATATTTTTACAGAAATAAAATGGAGTTTTCTTTTTCCAATAAAAGATGGCTAACAAATGATGAGATAAATGATAAAAATTACAAATTAAATAGAAATGGTCTCGGATTTCATAAACCCGGTAAATGGGATAAAATTATAGATATAAAAAAATGTTATTTGCAAATAGATCCTTCTAATAATATTAGAAATTCAATAAAAGAATATTCGATTAAAAATAATCTTAGTTTTTATGACTATTACAATAAGTCTGGACTTCTAAGAAGTCTAATGATTAGGATCAGTAGTAATGGAGATATAATGGTTGTAATTCAGTTTTTTGAGAAAAAATCTAAACAAATTAATAACTTACTAAAATACTTAAGCGCTGAATTTTCAGAAATATCTTCTCTTAATTATTGCATTAATTCTAAGGCTAATGATTCACTTTATGATCAAGATATAATTTGTTACTCTGGTGATAAATTTATCACAGAAATAATGGGTGATTTAAAATTTATAATTACACCAAAATCATTTTATCAAACAAACAGTAAACAAGCCCATGAGTTATATAAAATAGCTTTAGAGTTTGCTAACTTAAAAAGTGATGAAACTGTATTTGATTTGTATACAGGCACTGGAACAATTGCTCAATTTATTTCAAAAAAGTGTAATAAAGTAATTGGTATTGAATCAGTACCTGAATCAATAGAAGCTGCAAAACATAATTCTAAATTAAATAGGATAAATAATGTAGAATTTGTGGTCGGAGATATGAAAAAAGTTTTTAATGAAGAGTTTATTGAAAAATATGGTAAACCAAATACTATTATAACTGACCCACCAAGAGACGGTATGCACAAAAAAGTTGTTAATCAAATATTAAATTTAATGCCTGAAAAAATTGTTTATATAAGCTGTAACTCTGCAACACAAGCAAGAGATATTGCTATTCTGAAAAGCAAATACAAAATTACAAGATCAAGAGCAATTGATATGTTTCCACAAACTCATCATATAGAAAATGTCGTACTTTTGGAAAAACAATGAAAAACAAATTTTTATTTTCTATATTAATAACTTTCTGTTTTACAAACCTTAGTAATTGTGAAAGAGATGATATATGCCTCGAGGGAACCCCCGGAACACCAAATTTGATAATTAGGTTTTATGATGCAGAGAATATAAATAATCTTAAACCTCTACGCTTGTTTATTAAAGAAATGGATGATGATAATACAGATTTAAATAGTTATTTAATTAGATTTTTGATTCCAGGTGATTCTGTTTCTGTTCCATTAAGCTCTACTAAGGATTATACTGAATATAAATTATTTAATAATTGGGGCACAAACATAAGTGATCCTCAGATTGATACATTAAGAATAAATCATAGCAGAAATGATACTTATTTAAACCGAGCTTGTGGATTTATTGGGCAGTATATTTTTAGTGAAAATCCAATTGAAGGAATTAGTTCAGATAAGTCTTGGATCAAGTCCTATAAAATAGTTAAAGATTCAATATTAAATGAAGAAAGCAAACATCTTATACTATATCATTAGTATTGTCTATTTTAGCAACATAAATTTATTATTTGGACAAACTTCAAATGATAGTTTATCCATAGCAAAAGAAAAGGCACCAATAACACTCCGTTTTGGAATAGATTTATTTTTACCAGTTACTAGTCAGTTTGATGATAACTTAAATGGATTTGAAGTAGTTGGAGATTTAAGAATCAAGGAGAATATATATTTAAGTACTGAATTTGGATCACTTGAAAGAACTCAGCAATCAGAACTTATAAATTTTACTAGCTCAGGAAGTTATGTCAAACTTGGAGCTGATTTAAATATGTATAAAAATTGGACGGGAATGAATAATCAAGTTTATCTAGGTATAAGACTAGCAAATAGCTTTTATAAGCATAATATTAATAATTATGTTTTATATCGAACAACACGAGTTTTGGAAGAAGAGGCCATTAGCAACGGCTATTCTACAGGAGAAATTCCTAAATTAAATGCTCAGTGGATCGAATTTATAGCTGGAATGAAAGTGCAAATACTTAAAAACACATATTTAGGATTTAGCATAAGACTAAATAGGCTTTTAAGTAATATTGATTCAGAAAATTTTGGAATTTTATATATCCCAGGTTTCAACAGAGTCACTGATGATAATATTTTTGGTTCATCGTTTAATTATACACTAACATACTCCATACCTTTTAGATGGAAAAAGTCCAAATAATAGTATTTTCAAATTATTTTAATTTGTGATTTTTTTTTGTTCCAGCATAAACAGGAAAATACAATAATCTAGACTCCAACTTTCCGTTAAATAGTTTTATTTTCCTACTAGGTCTTAATCCTATATATTTCATAGCATCTAAGTTAGATGTTATAAACCATGCATCTGTATTTGAATATTTAACTTTCAAAGTGTCCCCTATATTTTTATATAAATCTTTTATATCCGTTTTTAATCTTTCTCCATAAGGTGGGTTTGATACTATTTGTAGTTTTTCATTTGATGATTTCTTTGACTGAAAAAAATCAGTATTCTCTACACTTATAAAATCACTTAAACTTGCATTTTTAATATTTTCTTTGGATTTAACAATGGCTGATGGAGATTTATCATATCCAAATATTTTTATTTTAGGCTCTTTAACTTTCTTTAATTGAGAGTTTTGAATTGTCTCAAATAGTTCAAGATCCCAATCAGGCCATCTTTCAAAAGCGAACTCATCTCTATTTATATTAGCAGGGATATTACATGCCATCATTGCCGCTTCAATTAATAAAGTTCCACTTCCACACATTGGGTCTAAAAAATCATATGTATTATCCCATCCTGATAATTTAATAATTCCAGCAGCAAGTACTTCGTTTATTGGAGCAATATTAGTAATTGTTCTATAACCCCTTTTATGAAGAGATTCTCCTGATGAATCTAATAATAGATTACATATATTATTATTAATATGAAGATGAAATCTAAAATCGGGGTGTTTTAAATCAACATTTGGACGATCTTGATTTATATCCCTAAACTTATCTACCAGAGCATCTTTAGCTTTTTGAGAAACAAAAAGTGAATGATTAAAAATATTACCTGAAAGAACTGAATCAAAAAGAAAGGTGTTTGTATGATTCATAAAATGATCCCAATTAAAATTATACAATTGATCATATAATTCTTCATTTGAGTTGGCTTTAAATTGATAAATAGGTTTTAATATTTTTAATGCAGTATGTAAACATAAGTTTGCTTTGTAAATAAACCCTTTATCTCCATAAAATGTTACAATTCTGTTACCTACTTCAATTTTTTGAGCACCAAGGCCAAGAAGTTCTTTGGCTAGAACACCTTCCATTCCATAAAAAGTTTTAGCAACTATTTTAAAATTATCCATAGAATATTAATAGTCCAAAAGTACTTTAATTTAGTGAAATGTGAATTTTAATATACGATGATATTAATATTATTTAATTAAATAAATTATAAATAAACTGACTAAAATGATTATTAGGTGACATATTGTCATTTATATTTTGTTGTTTTAATGACATTTTGTCTATTAAATAGATGGGCATTGATTTTGAATAATACTAAATGAAATGTTTAACTAAAAAAAATATTATGAATTTAATTAGAAAACAAAATACATGGTTTCCATCAGTAATGGATGATTTTTTGAATACAAATTGGAATATAAATGTTCCTAGTTATTCAAACACTTTACCAGCTGTAAATATTATAGAAAATGATACAGATTTCATTTTACACATTGCAGCACCTGGTTTAAATAAAAAAGATTTTGAATTAAGTATTGAAAACAAAGTTTTATCTATTGAAGTTGTTAAAGACTCAAATAACGATGACTTTACTAGACAAGAATTTGATTACAACTCATTCAAAAGAACTTTTAGCATTCCAAAAACAGTGGAAAAGTCAAAAATAAGCGCCTCTTATACCAATGGTGTTCTCAATATAACATTACCCAAAACTAAAGATGCGTTACCTGAACCTAAAAAATTAATAAAAATTAAGTAAATTTTAATATTGAAATATTAGGTAAAAACCCTCTATTAAGAGGGTTTTTTTTTGGAAAATATTTATGATATTTATCACATGATTGAAGTTTTAATTATCTCCATTTTTGCATGTTTAATAGCAATTCTTACCTTTTTTTCAGGCTTTGGACTTGGAACACTCCTAACACCAGTATTAATAGTTATATTTCCTGCTGAACTAGCCATTACACTGACCGGAATTGTTCATTTAGTTAATAATATTTTTAAGTGGCTTCTTGTAAGAAAAAAAGTTGATTGGTCAATTGTTATAAAATTCGGAGGACCCGCCATAATAGCTGCATTTATTGGAGCATATCTTCTTTTTACTTTTAAAAATCTAGATATAAACTATTCCTATACCTTATTTGGAAAATCAATTGAACAAAACCTGCTTAAAATAATCATTTCAATAATATTATTTTTTTTCACTTTGACTGAACTCACACCAAAGGCCTATGATCAAAAATTTGACGCTAAATGGCTGCCTATTGGAGGTTTACTTAGTGGTTTCTTCGGAGGTCTTTCAGGAATTCAAGGAGCTCTAAGAAGTGCATTTTTAATTAAAATAAATCTTTCTAAAGAATCTTTTATAGCAACAACCATAACAATATCAACCTTAGTTGACTTTTCAAGAATTGGAGTTTATTTCTCTAAAATAAATATTTTGGAAACATCAAATCAATTCCATTTATTAATTTTCACTTGTCTTGGAGCTATTACTGGAAGCATAATTGGGAATTTCATGCTTAAAAAAACCACAATTAAGTTTGTTCAAAAATTAGTAAACATATGTTTGTTGATTTTAGCAATTAGTCTAGCAATAGGAGTTATCTAAATCTATATATCAAATTAAAAAAACTACTTTTTGGGTTTAATTCTATTTAATAGATTTTTTCCAGTAACTGCACTGGCTGTTAATAGACCAGAAAACAATGCACCACCTACGCCTGCAGTCACAATATCTTGACCTGTAAGGAAAAAATTTTTTATTTGTGTTTTTGGCTTTAAAAAGGTTTGATTAAAACGACCAGGATTATGATCAATTCCATAAAGCTCACCCTTTTTATAATTAACGAAGTTTTGAGTGGTCAGAGGACTTGAAAGCTCATAATGATCTACTTTATCTTTAAGGTTTGGAAGCTGAAGAAATAAGCAATTTAAAAGCCTTTGAGCTATTTTTTCTTTTAAATTATCATATTCACCTCCCCTATTCATCCATCTTGTGCCCTCCCATTTAGAAAAGACCTCGTAAGGTAAAAGAGTAATCACATCAATAGTACTTTTCCCTGGGTATCTTTTATTCCATGAAGGGTCCTTAGATGACGGAAAAGAAATATAAACCAATGGAAATGGTGCATCAATATCATTTAAATATTCGTCTACACATTGATCATGACTTCCTTTGTCTGGATATATCCAAAGGTTATTTTTGGGTAGATTTAAATCTTCTGGAGATCCATTTAGACCTATATATAAACATCCATGAGAAACAGAAGGATTAATTTTATTTAACTTTGAATTAAGTTTGTGTTGTTGATTGACTTTTTCAGGAATCAATTTCTCATATGTATTAAAAACTCCGGTGCCACTAATTATTGTTTTGGCATAAAACTCTTTACCATCATTCATTATAACGCCAGTAGCAGTATTATTTTTAACAATAATTTCTTGAACCTCTGCATTAACTAGAATTGTTCCTGATGAATTTTCTATAACTGGATCTATTGTTTCTAAAATTTTCGAAGAACCACCAATTGGAAAACTACCTCCATCAAAATAGTGCTTAACCACAGAAGCATGCATTACAAAACTACTCTGTTTGGGAGGAAGACCATAATCTCCATATTGAGCTGTGAGAACTTTTAAAAGCTCATCATTTTTAGTAATCTTTGATAAAACCTCATAAGTTGTTTGGTTAGAATATTTTAAATAATCTTTTCTCATAAAACGACCTATAATAACATCAATGAAATTTGGAAGAACCTTACTCATATAAAACTTACTCGTAGCTTTATTTGAAGAAAAAATAAGATCAATATAATTTTTAATTGAAGATTCTTCATCTGGAAAATATTCAACTAATTTATTTTTGAAATTCTTGACTCCTTTTACAAAATCATACTTTTTTTTACCAATAATTATCCTATCATAAACAGGGCCCATATCAGCCCATTTAAGATTTGAATTTGTGATATAATCAAATAGCAATCTAATAGCACTATTCTTCCTTTGAACTTCACCTATATAATGAATACCAACATCCCATTCATAACCTCTTCTTTTAAAAACATGAGTAAATCCTCCAGCTGTATAATGTCTTTCTAAGACTAGAACCTTCTTGCCCTCTTTTGATAAAATTGCTGCAGCAGATAAACACCCAATTCCTGAGCCAATCATTATAACATCATAATGTTCTTCTATATTATATTTTTTTTTGTAAGATTGAATCATTTAAAAATAGTTGTATCAGGTTAGAAGTTGTTCAAAAAAGCCTCCAATTTCTTTTTCTTTATTAATAAAATGTATTTCTAATATCCAATCTCTTTTATTTCCATTCTTATCTGGAGCATGCATGTCAATACCATTTTTTGGATGAACATAATTGGTTTTATCTTCTTTTTCTAATTTTTCATGAGGAAAGTGACCAATTAAGTGTCCAGCAATTTCACCCCCAAACTCCCAATCATAACTTTTGGCATTTTTAACTGCATAATCATAAAGTTCAGCGCCAGTAATATACTTTTGTGAAATAAAAAAATCCCTACAATCCTTCCATGCTTTGGAAATATCATTCATAAGCTTAATTTTTAATTTATCCTTTCCTAGCACATATGTTCTTCCATAATCAGCTTCCCATTCGTCAAATATGGGGCCAAAATCAATAAATAAAATATCATCTTCTTGTATTACTAAATTCTCAGGATTCTCCTTGTATGGCTTCAAAGTGTTTTTTCCTGCTCTGACAATTCTTTTATGCCAGTATTTTTTTATTCCATACATTTCATAAGCAAGGTTGAATATGTCATCATTAAGCTCGTTTTCCGACTTACCCGGACATATTAGACCTTTATTACTAATCTGATCAAATAAAATGGAAGCTTTTTTTTCAGCCTCTATTAATCGCAATTTAGCCTCGTTCATCAATATAATTTTTTTAAATTAATGATTATTTTTTTAGATGATGAATAAAAAAAATACATATGTAATTTCACTAATATTTGCTATTATAATTTGTTATACATCTTATGTTTATTTTGGAATATTTTTATTCATATTTATACCACCACTAATTGTATACTTTTTCAATAAAAGAAATGATAACTAACTGATGATGATGAATTTAAATAAAATAAAAACTAAATATGATAAAAAAATTACATTTCAGAAGTATCATGGTTAATTACACTTGAAATTTCAGTTATTTCTGTTGCAGGAACTCCTGATCTTTCACTATGCTCCATTATTAAATCTTTAGAACTTGACTGATAAACACAAAAAATACAATCTCCAGCAACATAACTTTCAACTTGATTTATATTTTTTCCTTCCGATCTCATTGCGGTCAGAACGGATTCTGAGTTCTTTCCAGCTGCATCTAAATCATTAGCAGGAGCTCCTGATATACCCGGCATTTCTCTTTTTATCAAATATTTATTCATCTTTTATTATTTATAAGGATTATTGAATTTTATATAAGTTATAAATTATTTTTATAAACCTAATATCTATAGATTAAAAAAAGAGATTGCAAGTCACAATAAAATTTCTTTAAAAACTTTAGAGTCTCATATAACTAGGGCATATAAATTACTGCGTCACAAAGTAAAGGAGTTAAAATATTAACCCTGTATACTTGTGACTATAATTTTAAATGTGATAAAATAATTTTTTCCATTACTTTATAGCCAGTCAAATTTGGATGAACTAAATCATTAGGTGCAGTAAATTCAGGAACTCGGAGCCCACCTTTAGAATCTGACATTGAAGAGTAGTAATCAACATAAGTTATATTATTTTTCTTACAGTAATTCTTTAATAAAGTGTTTAGCTTTAATATTTTTGGAGCTGGATCCAATCCGCGTGACCATGGGAAATCAATTGCAGGAAGAGTTGAACAAATATATACAGATATATTATTTGCAATAGCAATTTCAGCCATGGAAAATATATTTTCTGCAGTATTTTCAATAGATATTGGACCAGTATTCCCAGCTATATCGTTGGTACCAGCCATAATTACGACACATTTAGGATTTAAATTAACAACATCAGATTTAAATCTTAAAAGCATTTGAGGAGAAGTTTGACCTCCAATACCTCTATTCACAAATGAATTATCAATAAAAAAATCATTATCAAATACACTCCAACTTTGAGTAATTGAGTTACCCATAAAAACAACTCGATTTGGATCAATTATTTTTTTTAACTCATCATTATTTTTTTCATAAAATTTCAAATTTGCCCAATCCATGAGACTTCCTCCTCCTGCAATTGCAATTTTTGGGGTTGACTCTATATCTTCCAATTTTCCAGCTTCAATTAGATCTTGAGCGTTTGTTAACAATGTTGCAAAAATTAATATTAATAAAGTGAATTTATTTAATCTCATTATTTTTTATTTGATTCTAACCAAGTTACGATCTCAAAAATAAAAACCCTATTTATTATAAATTATTGGTATGAGTATCTCATTAGTTCTATTTATAAATCTATAAGGACTATTATAAATAAGAACTTTTGGCTCACCATTAATTAAAATATTTTTATTTCTAAGTTTTGTTATAAGCTCCCTAGTAAATATATTTTCTTTCTCTAAATTAGAATAGCCTCCATATTTAATTGAGGCAAAATATTCAGCTTTACTTTGATATAATTCTAATTTACTATTGTTTGGTTTTGGAGCATTTTCAGGATTAAATTTTTTTGGAAGAACAAACTCCATAGAAGATCCCATTTTATTTTGAGTCATATGAACAGGTGTTGTCATTGAAATTTTTTTCTTTAGATCATTTTTACCTGATATATATCCAAATAAGTTCCTAAAACCATTATTCCCATTATGTTTTATCATCATTGATGGAGGGTAATATCTAATCTCAATTCCATCAGAATCAGATATTAATTCAAACTGTTGTGTTTCATATTGAGGGTACACTAAAAATGGATATATAAGAAGAAAAAGTTTTAGAAAACTATTTTCCATTTTGAATAGGTTCAGTGTCAGGCATCATTTTGTTCAATACAAAATATACCGGACAAAACTTTGTAACTGGACTAATTAACTGAAGTACTCCTACTCCAATAGCAATATATATCCATTCTATTGAAAAATTAATTGCTAAAAATGCACTTGCCAAATATAAAACTCCACATATTGCATCATGTCTTCTGACTTTAATTACGTCTCTATTATTTTTCATTTTAAATAAATTTCAAGCAATTTAAAAAATTGGTATTAGAAAACAAATATTAAATATTAACAAAAATGAAATTATATTTGTATTCAAAATTCCCTTAGTATTATGAATTTTAAAAGAATTTATTTCTTAATATTTGTGACTTCATTTTTCTTTTTCACAACCCATGTTATCGGTCAAATTAATCCTGAAAATATTACTATTGCTAGAGATGAATATGGAGTCCCTCACATTTTTACAAAAACAGATGCTGAGCTAGCCTATGGTTTGGCTTGGGCTCATTCTGAAGATGATTTTAAAACTATTCAACAATCATATTTAGCTGGAAATGCAATACTTTCAAAACATATAGGGTTAAAAGGGTCTGGAGCTGATTTTTTAGCCCAATTAATAGGTTCTGATCAAATAGTTGAAAAAGACTATGAAAGCAAAATAAGTAAAGAATATAAAGAAATTTTAGAAGCATACTCACAAGGGATTAATAGTTATGCCAAACAAAACCCTGAAAAAGTTCTTCATCCAGATTTATTTCCTGTTACGCCAAAAAAAATGTTGAGATATGGCCAATTACAACTATTTATTTCTTCAATGGGTGATTATTGGGTGAGTAAAATAGTTCGAAATGATTTAAAATACCAAAAAATAAATGAATCTGACTCACTATATTCAAAACAAGAAAAAGGGTCTAATACATTTGCCTTTAACAGCAATAAGACTTCAGATGGTAATACATATCTTGCAATTAATACTCATCAGCCTTTAGATGGACCAGTATCATGGTATGAAGCTCATTTGCAAAGTGAAG
>Ga0208130_1000228_pt1 | contig 30423 bp, 24 predicted proteins | sample ETNtaG_31_FD_185771 | JGI IMG/M metagenome (GOLD analysis project Ga0208130, IMG submission 185771) | Marine microbial and viral communities from oxygen minimum zone, Eastern Pacific Ocean - ETNP201310SV78 (SPAdes) (version 2) | ecosystem: Environmental > Aquatic > Marine > Oceanic ... | reverse complement strand
TCTTTCAGGATAAAAAATACCAGCTGAATCATTTTGAGCATAAAAATAATAATCTGTTGAATTACAAGAATTATTTAAAATACAACCATATATTCCATCTCCACTTGCTCCATCATTATGATTACCATCATCAAACATTTCAATTTCATTAAATATTTCGTTTTCTCCAAAACGATAAAATAAATATACGTTGTTAGCCTCTACTACTTCTGCTGTGAAAGTTAAATTATCACCTAAAGAAAAATTTATTGGTTGTACAGAACTATTTATAAAGTTTGGAGCCCCATCAAAACCAAAATAATTAGATAAGTAATTTGATCTCTCATCCATTAGTTGAAAAATTCCTGGACAAGTAGAAGAAACTAATGATACTTGATTTGTTAGATTAGTTGTAAAATCATTGTAAGTATAAAACTTATTCGTATCATTTTGAACATAAATATCAATGAGATTTTGTAAGAATTGCGCTCTATTTTTATATGAATTGTTTATAAAATTTTCCTGCATTATTGTTCTAATATGAGCTATGTACATTTTTCTATATCTATCCTCATTAAACAAATTTTGCATTAATGGTCGTGGTGAAACAGAGATATAATTATAATGTACTAATGGATCCATATTTTGTGCTTGACTAATGCTAAAGCCATTAAAATATAACTGTGAAGCATCTGTTAATCTGAACGCTCCAAAAGACATATTTAAATCCCATATAATTGGACTAAATTGATCGGTTAATGATTTATACAAATAATAATTTTGCCCATAACCAATGTAAGAATCAAAATTTATTACCGAATAATTTAAAGCATGCATCCATAAAACCCTATCTACATTTAAAACATTGTTAACACTATCAGAATTTGTGTTTAATATATCGATTAAATTGTACAAATCAGTCCACCCATAATCTGATTCTATATCATAAAACAAATAATAATCTGAACTATCCTGTCCATGTGTATCACTCAAATTTGAATTTTCACCACCTATTTGAACGTTAAGATTTTCTGGATTACACTTGAAAAAGCTATTATACTTACTTTGATAATGATCTATTAAAAAATCTTTATTCACGGCTTCAACATTTGTGTAAACACCCCACAAAGTGTCATTAATAAATAAATTCGCAAAATTAGCTTTAGGAGAAGGCAAATAATTCCTGCAAATTTCATAAGTTAAGACTTCTCTAATAAATGATGGGTCTTGAATAACATTAGACAGTTTTAGTTTTTCAGTTCCAAAATGATCCTGGTTTTCTTTAACGTAATCCAATTTAATATTGAAAGGATTTTTTGTTCTATTAACACTAACCGAACTAAAACCTTTATATCTTACTCCAACACTATCATACGAAAAACCATTTATTTCAAGCTGAGCTAAAATCCTTTGTTTATCACCCAAAACATATAAACTATCTAGAATGTAATCCCAATTAGAATCATAAAAATTAATTCTTATTTCTTGAACAGTATCAGTATGATAAAAATTGTTCTGGGAGAATAAAATATTAGTATTTAAAAAAAATATGAGTAAAAATATTTTTTGTTTCATCTAAAATATTAAAATTCTCTCAGATTTTAAATTTCCATAAACATCTGATATTTTAACAAAATAAGTACCTTTTTGCACTTTACTTAAATCAAGTTGCAAACTTCTATTTTTATTGTAAAAATTAAAATTGACTTGTTTTCCAAGAACATCGTGTATAGTAATCAATTTTATTTCAAATTTACTTGGGGTTATTATTTCAAACAAACCATTACTTGGATTTGGAATTACTTTAAAGTCAATTAAATTATTTTCAGAAATGGATGTTTGATTAAAACAAGATGTGCCTGAAGTGTTCATATAAGGTTCAAGAGCAATAATACCTGCGTAATCACATTCATATCTAAAACCTTTTTGTGAATCAGCAGCATATGGACCCCAAATTAAATTTCCTAAAGAATCAACCTCATACATAACACCAGCTCCTCCTTGACCTCCAGATGCATTCACAAATATATTTCCATTAGACATACGATCAGAAGCTGATTGACCACTAGCAGAAAATTGGCAAACATATCTAGTGGTATAAGATGTTGGAGTAAATGGTTGGCCAATCGCTCTTAAATATGTATATCCTGTATTAGGATCTAGAGGTGTTTCAATACCGTCAACAGTCGATTGATTATTACCACCTCCTCTATTATTAAAGATTTGTAAATAACCACCATTAGGTCTACCATCATTGGTTATCCATCGCACATCATGAACAGCTGATGGAATAACCTGTGGTCCTGACATCCCATAATTTGAAGGATTACCCCACCTATATAAAATATCTCCCCCCATTCCAGAATTTCCGCCACTGTGTCCAGCAGCCTCAGCAGTTGTAGTACTGTGATCAATAATGTATATTTCTGAAGCAAAACGTGATGAAAAGGCAATTTGATCTAATTCCTCATTGTAATCAACTCCATTTACATGAAACCAATCTCCACCTCCACCTCCAGGACCACCTCCAGGACCACCTCCCTGAATCATATTAATATCTATAAGTTCAGGGTGATCAGAAATATTTGAAACATAATTTGGTTTATTAGGGTCTAAATCTTGACATAAATGATCCCAAATATGCCATTCCCACACAATATTCGCACTTCCATTACCATCAGACTCCAATTCTATAAAATGTGTTGGCCATTTTTCAGAAGTTGCATTATCAAAACCAGCACTATTAAGTTCATTAACACTTTTAACTTCCCAAGCAGTTAAAAGAACATTATCACCAATTAAAGTAATATCATGATGACTCAAATAATCAGCAGATGAATATACATAGTCCCATACAATTGAACCATCAGGAGCAATTTCTTGAACTCGGCCAGCATCAGCTGCACCTCCCAAAATATTACCATTTCTTTTGGTTCCTCTAACAAGATTTCCATTTTTCTTTAACAAAACAGTATAGTTACACTCAGTATTTAAATTCCATGTGTGAGCAATATTTTGATTTTCATCAATTAAATAAGTTGTATTAGAACCTTGTGAATTGTATAAAGCAAATCCATTAAAATTTTGAGATTTGCAATAAAATGCAAAAAGAACAAATATAAGTATGATTCTGATTTTCATTTTTAATGTAAAAATATACAAATTTTTAGATTAAGATCTTAATTCATCTTTTGCTTTACGCCAGTATTTTTGCATTTGCTCAATATCTAAATCCGAAATATCTATCTGTTTTTGTTTTAGCAAATTTTCCATTAGCTTGTAACGCTTAATAAATTTAATGTTTGTTTTTTCAAGAGCATCTTCCGCGTTAATATTAATAAATTGTGCATAGTTTACTAATGAAAACAATAAATCTCCAAATTCTTCTTCTATTTTATCATTATTTCCATTAATTATCTCGTGTTTTAACTCTTCAAACTCTTCAATAACCTTTTTCCAACTTTGATCTTTGTTTTCCCATTTAAAACCAATTCCTTTAACTTTTTCTTGAATTCTGTAAGCTTTAACTAAGGAAGGTAACGATTTAGGAACTCCTTCCAAAACTGATTTTTTACCACTTTTCATTTTTAATTTTTCCCAATTTAATTTAACATCTACCTCGTCATTTACCTTGGTATCTTTGTAAATATGTGGATGTCTATAAATTAACTTATCACATATAGTTGAAATAACATCTTCTATATCAAAATTATTACTTTCAGATGCTATTTTTGAATAAAAAACAATATGTAATAATAAGTCTCCCAATTCATTTTTTATTTCACTCATATCTTCTTTTAATATTGCATCAGATAGTTCATAAACTTCTTCTATAGTAAGATATCGTAAAGTTTGTAAAGTCTGCTTTTTATCCCAGGGACACTTAATTCGAAGTTCGTCCATTATTTCAGTTAACCTATTTAATCCAAAATCATTTTTTTGCATACTATATTTTTATTACAAACATACATACATTATCTTTTATTATAAGATTTTTTTTTGTAAGTTCGAAAATCAAATAAAACATAAGAATAATGAAAGAATTTAAAACATATTTTTTATTAATTACATGTATCACATTTACAAATTTATTGATTGCTCAAACGTTTGTTAGTACAGTTGCAGAAAATAAAAATGTAGTACTGGAAGAGTTTACTGGTATTTCATGCACCTATTGCCCAGACGGACACAGAATAGCTAAAGATATATTCAACCAAAACCCAAATGATGTTGTATTAATTAATATTCACACAGGCTCTTTTGCTACTCCTCAAGGAGTTGGAACTGATTTTAGAACTTCATTTGGTTCTGCAATCGATGCTCAAGCAAATGTATCTGGATATCCTGCCGGAACAGTAAATAGACACCAATTTTCCATGACTCAAAATGGCGGAACTGCTATGAGTAGAGGAGATTGGACCTCTGCAAGTTCTCAAATTCTGACAGAACCATCATACATTAATATTGAAGCGCAAGCATCAATTGATGTTTCAACTAGATTATTAACAATTGTAGTTGAAACATATTATACCGGAATTGCACCTGCTGGAATTCTAAATAATGTTAATGTAGCTCTTTTACAAAATAATGTTGAAGGTCCCCAAACAGGAGGTTCACAATTTAATCCATCTGCAATTTTACCAAATGGTAATTATAATCATCAACATATGCTCAGGCACTTAGTAACTGGTCAATGGGGAGAAATAATAATGAATCCATCGGGTTTTTGGACTAATACATATACTTATAGCATTCCAAATGATTTAAATAGTGTAGTTTATGATTTATTTAATCTAGAAGTTGCTGTTTTTGTTAGTGAAGGTCAACAAGAAATCATAAATGGAAACTTAGCAAACTTAACATATATTACACCTCCAGGAATGAATTTAGTTGATTTATCTTCAAATAGTAATATGTCAATGCCAAACTCATATTGTGATAATTCAATTACTCCCGAAATTACAGTTTCAAATAATAGTCAACTAACAGTTGATACTTTTGAAGTTAGTTATACACTAAATTCTAATCAAGCAGTTTCACAAACTGTTTATGATCCAAATTTTGTTTCCGGATCTACAACTACAGTTAGCTTTCCAACAATAACTGTGCCATCTGGAAATAATAACATTTCTTACAATGTATCAACGGTTTCTGGAACTTCTTTTATTGATAATGTTTCTAATAACAACTCGTTCAGCGCAGCATCATTTAACACTTTAAGCCCTACAGCTTTTGCTAGTACTCGTTCAGAAGGATTTGATAATTATGCCTTAGCAACACCAGCACCAAGTAATGCTATATTAGAAGAACAAAATGGAAATTGGGTGGGCATAATTGACCCTACATACACTAATGGACAACCAGTTGGCGGGTTTGGAAATACTCCAAACGCATATCGATGGCGATTTGGAGATTTTAATAATGGAGAAGAAGCAATATTAGTCTTTGATATGTTAGATTTTAGTTCAACAACTAACAATGAAATTTCTTTATCTTTTTCACATGCAAATGCTAATAGCTGGGATCAAGATAAATTACAAATTCTTGCCTCTACTGATTGTGGAATTAGCTGGGATTTGGTTCACGAAATAAGCGGAGGAGATTTACATACTGCATCAAATTTAGTTAGTAGTGGTAATTTTTATCCAACTGCATCTGAGTGGGATAGTATAACAGTAGACTTAAGTAATTATGATGGAAATAACAACGTAAATATTGCTATAAAAGCAATTAAAGGAGGAGGAAACAATGTTTATGTTGATGACATAAATATTAAGCAGGGATTTGTAGCTACTTTTGTAAATCAAACAATGGAAGAAAAAATTAATGTATTCCCAAATCCAGCAGATGAAAAAATTAATGTTTCTGGAAATTATGATTTATTAGAAATTCATGATATTTTTGGTAATGTAGTACATATTGAAACAAAAAATACAAATTCAATTGATTTAAAAAAAATAAGAAATGGGAATTACATTATACATTTCTATTCAAAAAATAAAAATATAACCACTAAAAAAATAAGTATAATTAAATAATTATGAAAAATATAAATATAACTTTAATTCTATTATTGATCACTTCTACAATTTTAGCACAAACTTTTGTTAGTACAACACCAGAAAATCGAAATGTTATTCTTGAAGAATTTACTGGTATTAATTGTCCAGCTTGCCCTGGTGGTCATAGTCAATCTCAAGGACTTTATGACAATAATCCAGGCGATGTGTTTGTAATCAACATACATACAGGGAGCTTGGCAGAACCGGGTCCGGGAGAGCCTGATTACAGAATTGATCCTACTGGAAATGATTTAATGTGGGCTACAGTTCCTGGTGCAACAGGAATTGGATTTCCTTGTGGAACAATAAACCGACACGAATATTTATTTGCTTCAGCACCAACACCACAACAAGGTGTTGGTACGTTTGCGTACAGTCAAAGTGATTGGCCTGTCTTAGTTTCTCAAGTTCTTAATGAGCCATCACCAGTAAATGTAGGAATACAAGCAAATGCAGATGCTAATAACAATTTAGTTGTTGATGTTGAAATATATTATACAGGAAATCAAATAGTTAACTCTAATTTTTTGCATGTTGCAGTTATACAAAATGATATTATAGAAAATCCAATGATACAAGCAGGTGGTTCTTCAAATTCACTTTGGTACGATGCAGCAACAGGAACATATACCCAACAGCACATGTTAAGACATATGATGACTGGTACATGGGGAGAAGAAATTAATACCATTTCATCAGGAACATTTGTTCAAAAACAATATGTATGGCAATTACCTTCTGATATTAACGGAATTAATTTAGATCCTTCAAAACTTTCAGTAGTTGCATTTGTTAGTGAAAGTAGTAGAGAAGTTATTAGTGGAAACGAAAAAAAGGTTTCATCATCTGGATGGATTGCACCATCATGGGATTGTACTGGTGGGGCTTGCATTGATCCAGGTACAGGAAATGGATTTTATAGTTCTGAACAACAATGCATTAATAATTGCAATATTACCCCAACATGGAATTGTACTTACAGTGGACCAAATCAAGGAGCATGTGTAGACCCGGGCAATGGTACTGGAAATTATTCGGATTCTATTTCATGTGAACAGTCATGTATTAGAAAATCTTACAACTGTACTGGATCAGGAACTGCATGTATAGATCCTGGTGATGAAAGTGGATCATATCCAACTCTTGCTGGTTGCTTATTTGCTTGTGGAATAAATGAATCATATAACTGTGTTAATGGTCACTGTAATGATCCCGGTGATGGAAGTGGAACATTCTCATCTATGAGCAATTGTATTAATGATGGTTGTCTACCTCCATTAAATATTACAGAATATGATAATTTAAATATTAAAATATTTCCAAATCCTGCAAAAAATAAAATATTTATTGACGGTCAATACAAAAATATTACTATTTATAATGGATATGGTGATATAGTTTTTAATACCAAAAGTATAAATGAAATAAATATTTCTAACTTTAAAAACGGATTATATTTTATAGAAATTAGTACTCAAAACTCAATTGGAATTAAAAAACTTATAATTTCAAAATAAAATAACAATGAAATTATTTTTAATAACTGGTTTATTTATTGCTATAGCATTTGCAGCCATTGCAATTAAAATATTACTCAAAAAAAATGGTGAATTTTCTGGTACTTGCGCTAGCCAAAATCCTTTTTTAAATAAAGAAAATGAGCCATGTGGATATTGTGGTAAGCTACCTGAAAATTGTGAAAATTCTTAGTTTAAAATATAATTTTTAAAATAATCAGATGAATATGTTTCTAATTTTGAACCATTAGAATAAATTAAAAAAACATCAATATCATCTCGATTAGAAATAAAATCTAATGTTTTTTCTAAACCCATTACCATAAAAGCAGTTGCGTAAGCATCAGCATAAATACAGTCTTCATGTATAACAGTTACGCTTAAAAGCGAATTTAAAGATGAAAAACCAGTTTTTGGATTTATTATGTGAGAATATTTTATATTGTCTTTTTCTATATAATTTCTATAACTACCTGAAGTAGCTAACGATTTATTTTCTAAACTTACTATAAATTGAAATCTATCAGTAAAATCAATTTTTTCATTTGGTTTTTCGACTCCAACTAGCCATTTTTTTGAATTAATGTTTTTCCCCTTAGCTAACAATTCACCACCCAACTCAATTAAATAATCATTTATATTTTTACTTCTTAAAAAGTGTCCTATAACATCTACAGTATAACCTTGAGCTATAGCATTAAAATCAATTGAGTAATTATCTGGAAAAGAAATACTATTTGTATCTAATTTAACTTTATCAAATCCAACATAATTTAGTAGTTTAATGATTTTTAATGAATCAATATATTCACTTTTTTTGTTTTTATAAAAACCCAACTCATTAATTATAGGATAAGATGTACAATCAAAATATCCATCTGTTTCAAGAAATAATTGATAAGCTACATTATAAACATCAATCAAAAACTTATCAGCTACAATATAATTATCTTTATTTAGTTGAGATATAAGTGAAGAACTATCATAAATGGATAAAGACTGATCAATTTTTTTTAAAATACTATCAATTTTATTTTGGTAATCAATGTTGTGACTGCTAACATATTTAATATTATAATAAGTGCCTTGTGCTTTACCAATATTAGTAATAAGATAATTTTCCGGACTAATATTACAAGAAGTCAGAATCCAAAAAACTAATATAAATGTACGTATCAATTATAGAATTTAATTAACCACCAAAATCATCAAATCTCACATTTTCGTCTGGGATCCCCCAATCATCTGCCATTTTTAAAACTGCTTGATTCATTAAAGGGGGGCCACAAAAATATAACTCAATATCTTCTGGAGCTTCATGTTTAGATAGAAACTCATCAATTACTACTTGATGAACAAAACCAGTAAAACCATCACCATCAGAATCATCAAGGTTCTTTTTATTTTTCCAATTATCTTCAGGTAATGCATCAGATAAAACTAAATGAAATCTAAAGTTTGAAAAATCTTTTTCTAAATCCCTAAAGTAGTGAATATAAAATAGCTCAGCTCTAGATCTACCACCATAAAAATATGTGACTTTCCTACCTGTTTTTAATGTTTTAAAAAGTTCGTACAAATGAGATCTCATCGGTGCCATACCAGCACCACCACCAATGTATAGCATTTCAGCATCACTATCATTAATGAAAAATTCTCCATAAGGACCTGAAATAGTTACTTTATCTCCTTCTTTTAAACCAAATATATATGATGAAGCAACGCCTGGATTTACATCCATCCATTTATTATTAACCCTATCCCAAGGTGGCGCAGCTACTCTAACATTTAACATAATTTTTCTTCCTTCATCTGGATATGAAGCCATTGAATAGGCTCTGACAACTTCATCATCATTTTTCATAACCAGATTTCTTATTGCAAAATTACCTTCCTTCCAATCCTTTTCAAATTTTTCTGGTTCACCTGGATGATCAGTTGGATGTGCTGTAACATCCATTTCTGAAAACTTAACTTCTCCTTCTGGAATTTTAATTTGAATATACCCACCTGCTTTATAATCCATATCTTCAGGAATTTCGACAATAAATTCTTTGATATATGTTGCAACATTATAATTAGAAACTACCGTCGCTTCCCATTCCTTAACTCCAAAAACTTCTTCAGGAATTTCAATTTCCATATCTTCTTTTACTTTTACTTGGCATCCTAATCTAAAATTTTCAGAAATTTGTTTTCTTGAAAAATGTGGCTTTTCAGTTGGCAATATACTTCCACCCCCTTTATGTACTTGACAAGTACACTGTACGCATGTTCCTCCGCCTCCACATGCTGATGGTAAAAAAATACCAGCATCACTAAGTGTTGTTAAAACTGTATTTCCTCCTTCAACCTCTAATTCTTTTTCTCCATTAATTATAAGTTTAATCTTGCCAGCTGGAGATAGTTTAGATTTTGTAAAAAGTAAAATACTTACCAGTGCTATAATTACTGTTAGAAATACTACAATACTACTTATAATCGTTGATGTACTTAATAATATCATTTTAATATTTAATTTATAATTTAATACCCATAAAGCTCATAAAAGCAATACCCATTAAACCAGTTATGATATAGGTAATACCTAAACCTCTTAATGCAGGTGGAACATGAGAGTATCTAATTTTTTCTCGAATGGCAGCAAGGCCAACAATTGCTAAGAAAAAACCAAATCCTGAACCTAAACCAAATACAGTTGCTTCAGTAATATTTGTATATACTCTCTCTTGCATAAATAAAGAAGATCCTAAAATTGCGCAGTTAACAGCAATTAGTGGTAAAAATAAACCTAATGATCCATACAGGGCAGGAGAGACTTTTTCAATAATCATTTCAACCAATTGCACCATTGAAGCAATAACTGCAATAAACATTATAAACGACAAAAAAGATAAATCTACATCTTTAAAACTTTCATCAAGCCAAACTAAAGCACCCTCTTGAAGAACATAGTTTTCAAGTAAATAATTTATTGGTACTGTCATGGCTAAAACAAAAATTACGGCTCCACCCATACCAACAGATGTTTCTACTGTTTTAGAAATTGCCAAATATGAACACATTCCTAAAAAATACGCAAAAACCATATTTTCAATAAAAACAGCTTTTATAAATATATTTATTAATTCTTCCATAAAATTTAATTAGACTCTATTAATTTTGTATTTCTAGCTCTTTGGATCCAAATTAAAATACCCACTGTTATTAATGCCATTGGAGGTAAAATCATCATCCCATTATTTTCATACCCTAATTCATATACACCAAGCTTTTCTAGAACTGGATACCCATATAAAGTTCCTGAACCTAATAACTCTCTAAAGAAAGCTACTATAATTAATATAATTCCATATCCAAAAGAATTACCCAATCCATCTAAAAAAGCTTTTCCGGGAGTGTTTCCAAGTGCAAATGCTTCTAATCTACCCATTATTATGCAATTAGTTATTATTAAACCAACAAAAACTGATAGTTCTTTGCTAACGTCATACACAAAAGCTTTGAGTACTTGATCAACTAATATTACTAAAGAAGCAATAACAACAAGCTGGACAATAATTCTAATTCTTGAAGGTATTAAATTACGCATTATAGAAACCAATACATTAGCAGTTGATAATACAAACAAAACAGATACTGCCATAACAACCGCAGGTTTAAGTTGAACAGTTATTGCAAGTGCTGAACAGATACCAAGAACTTGTACTGTGATTGGATTATTATCATCTAATGGATCTGTTAATAATTTTTTATTTTTCTTGGAGAATAGGGTGTCTTTACTCATAAGTTAAATTAATATCATTAATAGCTAGTGTGTCAATGTTTAAAACCGAATCATTATTTCTTAAATCAGATTTTAGATTTTCAAAATATGGCAAATACATGTTTAATCTTTCTGAAAGCATATCAGTAACTCCATCGGAAGTTATAGTTCCACCTGAAATACCGTCAACAGCATATTTATCATCTTTGTCTGCTCCACCTTTTTTTACTACAATAGATTTGAAGTTACCATCAATATCAAAAATATTTTTTCCTTGAAAAGGATCTTGAAAAAAATCTTGATTTATTTCAGCACCAAGTCCAGGAGTCTCAGCCTTATGATCGAAGACTGCTCCAAAAACAGTATTGAGATCATTTTCAAGTGCTATAAATCCCCAAATAGGACCCCATAGACCTTTTCCTCTAAGAGGAATAATATATTTTTTTTCATTATCGAATTCACTTATAAACAAAGGTAATAATTGTTCAGATTTTTCTTTTTTAAGTTCAACAGATAAGTCTAAATCAAAAGCAGAACCTTCTACAATATTACCTGCACTATTTAGAACCAATTCATCTTTTATATACTTGGGATAAATAATATTTGCTGAATCTCTGAGGATATTTATTCCTACAGAGCTTAAAATATTTTGTTTTTTTTCCAATACTATATTTACATCCTGAAATGGTTTTAACTGGATAGCCGCAGTAGATAGTAAAGCAGCTACTACTATAACCATTATAATGGCAAATAAAAATGTATATGAGTTTTTGTTTACATCCATAACTAAATTGCTAATCTTTTTAAACGTTTTTTAATATTATTTTGAATCACATAATGATCAATTAGTGGAGCAAAAACATTCATTAATAAAACAGCTAACATCATCCCTTCGGGATATGCCGGGTTAAATATTCTAATTAGTATAGCAAACACACCAATCAAAAAACCATATATATATTTCCCCGAATTTGTTTGTGTAGCTGTTACAGGATCACTAGCCATAAAAACGGCACCAAATGCAAACCCACCAATTATTAAATGAATATGAGCAGGAGTTTCCATTAATGCGTTAAATCCTAATAGATTAAAAATATAGGCCATAAAATAACCCCCAACAAAAGTTGATAAAATTATTCTCCAACTTCCAATTCCAGTTGCGATTAGTATAGCAGCGCCAAGTAAAATAGCAATCATTGATGTTTCTCCAATTGAGCCAGGTACAAAACCAAAAAAAGCATCTTTGGATGACCAAACTAAATTTTCCCATTTTGTTGTATTTGCTGCTAAATCTCCTAAAATAGTCGCACCAGAATATCCATCAGTTGTGGCACCATGTACCCAAACTTTATCTCCTGACATATGCGAAGGATATGCAAAAAATAAGAAAGCTCTTGCTGTTAAGGCAGGATTTAAAATATTCATTCCAGTACCACCAAAAACTTCTTTTCCAATAACTACAGCAAAAACAACTGAAACTGCTAACATCCACAAAGGAACATCTACTGGCATTATTAACGGAATTAACATTCCTGAAACTAAATAACCTTCATTAACAGAATGACCTCTATAAATTGCAAATGCAAACTCTACTGTTAATCCAACACCATAAGAAACAACTAAAAGTGGTAAAAATTTCCAAAATCCAAAAATAAGATTTTGCATAAAGGTTGAATCTTGCATTAGTGCCGCATGATATTGATAACCTAAATTCCACATGCCAAAAAGAATAGTTGGAATAAGTGCTAGAACAACTGTTCCCATTGTCCTCTTTAAATCAATAGAATCTCTAATATGAGAACCTGTATGTGTTGTATGATCAGGTACAAATAAAAAGGTTTCAAACGCATCATATGCTGGATAAAAGTTTTCCAACTTACCTCCACTTTCAAAATGAGGCTTCACTTTACTTAATATATTTTTAAAAAAATTCATCTTAACTATTTTCTTTTTTTAATAAGTCTAAACCATCTCTAATAATCTGCTGAACATTTATTTTGGACGTACAAACAAATTCGCACAAAGCAAAATCTTCAGGAGCTACTTCATAAATACCTAACTGTTCCATTAACTCAATATCTTCTACCATAATAGATTTGATCAAATGAGCAGGATAAATATCCATTGGAAAAACTTTTTCATACTCACCTGTCATAACATATGCACGTTCCTCTCCATGCATATTGGCATCAAGAATGTATTTTTTGTTAGGACTTAACCAAGAAAAAAATGTTCTTGATGTAGAAAATTTATTAAACCCAGGTAACATCCACCCCAAAAACTCTTGCTTATTTCCTTCTTCAATAACTAAAATTGAAGTATGATAAAAACCTAAACTACCATTTTTATCTATTTTATCACCTGAAAAAATATCTCCAGAAATAAATCTATTATCTCCATCTTTTATGTTATCTAATAATAAATTGGAGATATTAGCACCTGAAATACATCTATAGTACCTTGGTTTTTTTACCTGCGATCCAGCCAACGCAATAATTCTAGAAACATCATAAGTGCCCTGATCAAATAATCTAGCAATAACTAAAACATCTTGAGGATCAAGATACCAAACAATATCATTTTTGTTAATGGGGTCAATATGATGGATTTGTACACCAACATTACCAGCTGGATGTGGACCGCTAAACTTATTAATTTGAACACCTTTAGCAGAAGTAAAAACTGTTGAAGCATTAATACTTCCATCTATGTTTAAATGTGTTTTACCAGTGGTTAACTTTCTTATGTAATTAATTCCCTTTTGAAATAAATCTTCCATGCCGTAAAGTGCAAAATCATTGTCAATAGATAATGGAGTTGAGTTAAATGCAGAGATAAAAATTGCTTTGGGCATATCTTTTGGATTTGCAATAACATCATATGGTCTTTGTCGAATAAATGGCCAAACTCCAGATTCAAGCATTGTTTCAATTATTTGATCTCTGTTTAGCTGATCAGAACTACTAACTTTGAATGATCTATATTGTATATCTTTATCTGCTTTAATTACAACCTTTAAAATTCTCCTTTTTTGTCCTCTAACAATTGCTTTAATTCTTCCACTCACTGGAGCAGAAAATTTTATTTTATCATTATATTTATCATAAAACAGGGTATCTCCAGCTTTTACTATATCATTTTCCTTGACAACAAGTTTTGGTGTAAGTAAATGAAAATCAGTTGGTTTTACAACATAATCTTCTGAATCTTGTAAGGAGGCATAAACTTTATCTGGTGTACCCTTTAAATTGATTTTTAAGCCTCTTTTTAAACTTATATTTAGTGACATTATAAATTAGATTTTTCAAATACAAAATTATAAATTTGCAATTATAAATTATATTTAAAATAACAAGATTTTTACTCAAAATGCTATTTAGAATGATTCTAATTAAAAAATATATACATGTTAAAACTTTTCTTATATTAATAGTAAGTATATCCACAAACAATCATTTATTTTCTAATTACATTTTTAAAGAAAATAATGACTCTATTTTCGATGCAAGTTATATTTATAAAGATAAAATCTTTGATAAAAATATTAAAACAGTTTTATGTTTTCAAAAAAATCAAAATTTATCTATTCCGTTAATAAACCTAAAATCAGATGAAAAAATCAGCTTAACTTTTGATGATCATAACAATAATATTAGTAGTTATTTTTACAGAATTATTCATTGCAATTCAAATTGGGAAAAAAGTGATTTGATAGAATCAGATTATATCGATGGATTTTTTAAAAATGAAATATATGACTATGAGTTGTCATTTAATACTATTAAAAAATACATTAATTATAATTTAGAACTACCTAATGAAGATATTGATTTTTTAAAATCTGGTAACTATATTGTTGAAATTATTAATGAATTAGATTCTATAGTTTTACATAAACGATTTATGATATTAGAAAAAAAAGTTTCAATTTCAGCAAATATAAAACAAGGCACTTTAAATAAAAACAAAAAAATAAAACATGAAGTTGATTTTCATATTCATCATGACAAATTTTATATTTCAGACCCTTACACTGATGTGAAAGTTATTGTTAAGCAAAATAATAACGAAGAAAATAAAATTGATGATCTCACCCCATTATTTGTAAAAAACAATGTTTTAATATATGATTATGATGATGAGAATAATTTTTTTGCAATTAATGAGTTTAGATATTTTGATATTAGAAGCTTAAGATATTTTTCAGAAAAAATTAAATCCATTGAGTATGACTCAATACATAAAATAAATACGGTATTTCTTTTTAAAGATAAAAAAAGAGCATTTGATTTATACTCAATCTACCCTGATATTAACGGAAAATTTATAATAGAATCACAAGAAGCAAGAAACTCAATGACTGAATCTGATTATGCAAAAATAAATTTTAAATTGATTTCAGAAAAAATAGAATATGGAGATATTTATATATTCGGGAAATTATCTGATTGGATGATCAATGACAACTTTAAGTTAAAATATAATGAAAAAGATAAAATTTATGAAACTGATATAATTTTAAAACAAGGATATTATAACTATAATTACGCACTTAAAGATACTACAAACAACACTATTGATTTTAGTTTTATTGAGGGAACACATTACCAAACAAAAAATGACTATTATATATATGTTTATTACAGAGGATCTGAAAATAGATATGATATGCTAATAGGATTTTTAAAAACTTCATCAAAAGAACTATTTTAAATTATTAAAGTATTAAATTTGAAAATAAAAAATAATATGTCAAACGCATTTTTCAAAACACCTATTGCAGTTAATGAACCTGTTAAAGATTATAAGATTGGTAGTAAAGAAAGAGGAGAACTTTTGAAGGAATACAAAAGAATAAATAGCTCAAACGTAGATATTCCAATGTATATTGGAAATGAAAAAATTTATACAGAAAACAAAATTCAATTATCGCCACCACATGATCACAAACATGTAATTGGATTAGCTAACATAGGTGATGAAAAAGATGTCAAAAATGCTATTATTTCTGCTCTTGAAGCTAAAGAAAAATGGAGCTCAATGAATTGGGAACATCGAGCAGCTATTTTCTTAAAAGCAGCTGATTTACTAGCTGGTCCATACAGAGAAAAATTGAACGCAGCTACAATGCTTGCTCAAAGCAAGAATGTATATCAAGCTGAAATTGATGCTGCTTGTGAACTAATCGACTTTTTTAGGTTTAATGTTCAATATATGCAGGAACTATATAAAGAACAACCTGAATCTCAACCTGGTATTTGGAATAGACTAGAACACAGATCACTAGAAGGTTTTATTTTTGCAATAACCCCTTTTAATTTCACATCTATTTGTGCAAATTTATGTGCAGCACCTGCAATGCTTGGTAATGTTGTTGTTTGGAAACCTGCAACTAGCCAGATTTATTCTGCCAAGGTAATTATGGATCTATTTCAAGAAGCTGGTTTACCTAATGGTGTCATCAACATGATTACTGTTAGTGGTAAAATTGCAGGTGATGTAATTTTTAAAAATAAACACTTTGCTGGCTTACACTTTACTGGATCAACTAATGTGTTTCAAAAATTATGGTCTACAATTGGAAATAACATTGAAAAATATAATTCATATCCAAGAATTGTAGGAGAAACTGGTGGTAAAGATTTTATTATAGCTCATAAATCTGCTAATTATAAAGAAGTAGCAACCTCTATATCTAGAGGGGCATTTGAATATCAAGGTCAAAAGTGTTCTGCAGCATCAAGAGTATATATACCAAAAAATATTTGGGAAAATATTAAACACCAATTAATAACAGATCTTAAAGAATTTAAAATGGGAAGTCCAGAAGACCCAAAAAACTTTATAAATGCAGTAATTTCTGAAACAGCATTTGACAATATCGTTTCTGAAATAGAATATGCAAAGCAATCAAATGATGCTAAAATTATAGCTGGTGGAAATTATGATAAATCTAAAGGTTATTTTATTGAACCAACAATTATATTAACAACTGACCCATATTTTAGAACTATGACCAAGGAAATTTTTGGTCCAGTTGTTACAATTTTTATTTACAATGAAAACGAATGGAAAGAAACACTACAGATTGTAAATAATACTTCTGAATATGCGCTCACAGGAGCTGTGTTTTCCAAAAATAGATATGCAATTAAAGAAGCATCAGAAATTTTAGAAAATTCGGCAGGTAACTTTTATATTAATGATAAACCAACTGGAGCAGTTGTAGGCCAACAACCTTTTGGAGGTGGAAGAAAATCTGGCACAAATGATAAAGCAGGTTCAATTCTAAACTTATTAAGATGGATTTCACCTAGAACAATTAAAGAAACATTTGTTCCAGCTAAAAATTATAAATACCCATTTTTAGAAAATAATTAAGCAAGTGGTGTAGGACCTCCAAAATTTAATGGTAATGATTGACCATTGTCAATATCTTTAATTACGCCATTTTGATCTTCAAATTTATTAACATTATCTGTCAAAGCTTTCATTAATCTTTTCGCATGTTGAGGTGTCAAAATAATTCTTGATTTAACCTTAGCTTTCTTAATACCTGGCATCATTTGTACAAAATCAACAACAAATTCAGATTGAGAATGGTTAATTATTGCTAAATTACTATAATTCCCTTCTGCAATATCTTCTGTTAATTCAATATTAATACCTTCTTTTTTTCTTTCTTCTGACATAAATATCTGTAATTATTATATTAATTCTTTAAACATCGTAATTATCCGTTTCAATATTATTGTGATCCAATGAATCATACTCTTCTTTAGATCCAACTAACACATTGTCGGCTTGTATAAGACCAGTTCCAGCTGGAATTCTTTTACCAATGATAACATTTTCTTTAAGACCAATCAAATCGTCACGTTTAGCATTTATTGCAGCCTCATTTAAAACCTTTGTTGTTTGTTGAAAGGAAGCTGCTGAAATCCAACTATCAACTTGTAAAGATGCTCTTGTAATACCTTGTAAAATAGGTATTGACACAGCAGGTACAGCATCTCTTGACTCAACCTCCTTTAAATCTTTACGTTTCAATCTTGAATTTTCTTCTCTAAGCTCTCTAGGTGAAACAATTTGCCCTGGTTTAAACATCTCAGAATCTCCTGATTCCAAAATATATTTCATTCCAAATATCTTATCATTTTCATTTTGAAATTGTTCCTTACTAACCAACGAGTTTTCTAAAAAGAATGTGTCTCCAGAATCTGCGATCTGTACTTTTCTCATCATTTGACGTACTAAAACTTCAAAATGTTTATCATTTATCTTTACCCCTTGTAATCTATAGACATCTTGAATTTCATTTACAATATACTGTTGGACAGTTACAACTCCTTTAATAGACAAAATATCAGACGGTGTTATAACACCATCACATAATGGTGTACCAGCCTTTACATAATCGTTTTCTTGAACTAATATATGCTTGGATAATTTAATAAGATATTTTTTTGTATCTCCATTTTTTGATGTAATTATTACTTCTCTATTACCTCTTTTAATACTTCCAAAAGAAACCGAACCATCAACTTCAGATACTATTGCAGGATTTGAAGGATTTCTAGCCTCAAACATTTCAGTAACTCTAGGTAAACCACCTGTTATATCACCAGATGAACCAGCTGATCTAGGTATTTTAGCAATTATTTCTCCTTTTGAAATCTTATTTTCATCATCAATAGAAAAATGTGCGCCAACAGGTAAATTATATGTTGTTTTATCAATTGTAATTGAAGGAGATATTTGTCTGTTTCTACTATCAATTATTACTTTTTCTTTATAACCAGTTTGTTCATCAGATTCAAGCCTAAATGAAACACCTTCTAAAATATCAGAAAATTTTGCTTTTCCTGTAAACTCTGAAACAATAACCGCATTATAAGGATCCCACTCACATATTTTGTCACCAATTTTAACATTACCTTCTTTGATAAAAATAGTAGCACCATAAGGAATTATTGAACTAGAAAGAATAACACCATTCTTATCATCGATAATTCTAGCTTCAGCAGATCTACTAACAACAATTTCATTTTTCTTATTTTTAACTACTCTTAAATCTTCTATTTCTAATCTTCCAGATTTTTTAACAATTACTGATGAATCAATTTCAGATCTTGAAGCTGTTCCACCAACATGGAAAGTTCTCAATGTTAACTGAGTACCAGGTTCCCCAACTGATTGAGCTGCAATTACACCTACTGTTTCACCAAGTTGAACAAGTCTACCTGTTGATAATGACACACCATAACATTTTCTACATATACCTCTTTTTGTTTGGCATGTTAGAGGAGACCTAATCTCAACAGTTTCTGTAGCAGATAATTCAACTAATTTTGCAGCTTTTTCAGAAATAATTTCATTTGCACTAACTATTAAATTATTTTTATCATCAAAAATATCATGTAAAGTAACTCTTCCAATAATTCTTTCAGATAATGATTCAATTATTTCATCATTTACTTTTAACGCAGTAGTTTCTAATCCTCTTAATGTACCGCAATCTTCTTCAGTTACTATTACATCTTGCGCAACGTCAACTAATCTTCTTGTAAGATAACCTGCATCTGCAGTTTTTAATGCAGTATCCGCTAAACCTTTTCTAGCTCCGTGAGTTGAAATAAAATACTCAAGAATTGATAATCCTTCTCTAAAGTTTGTCGTAATTGGATTTTCAATAATTGATTCACCATGGTCTCCAGATTTTTTTGGTTTAGCCATTAATCCCCTCATACCTGATAACTGTCTGATCTGTTCTTTAGAACCTCTAGCACCCGAATCAAGCATCATATAAACAGAATTAAAACCCTGTTTATCAGAACTAATATTCTTCATAACAGTGTCAGTTAGTCTAGCATTTGTATTTGTCCAAACATCTATAACTTGATTATATCTTTCATTGTTAGTTATAAAACCCATTGAGTAGTTAGATGTTATCTCGTCAACTTTTTTATTTGCTTCACTAATTAATTTCTCTTTTTCTTCTGGAACAATTACATCTCCTAAATTAAATGAAAGTCCACCAGTAAAAGCCATTTCAAACCCTATCGTCTTTATGGCATCTAAAAAGTGTACAGTTTTTGCTATACCACATTCTCTTAACACATCAGCAATTATATTTCTTAAAGATTTTTTTGTTAAAAGAGTATTAACAAAACCAACCTCTTTAGGAACAAACTCATTAAACAATGCGCGTCCAACTGTTGTTTCAATTAAATTACTATTTTCTTTATCTTCACTTCTTAGATGGATTATAGCATGTAAATCAATTTTTTCTTCATTATATGCTATTTTAACTTCATCAAGAGAATAAAATTTCATTCCTTCACCTTTAACAATATCTTCTCCAATTGATCTTTTTTGCTTTGTCATGTAATATAACCCTAATACCATGTCTTGAGAAGGAACTGTAATTGGAGCACCATTAGCAGGATTTAATATATTATGCGAAGCCAACATTAAAACCTGAGCTTCTAAGATCGCAGCAGCACCTAGTGGAAGATGAACAGCCATTTGATCACCGTCAAAATCAGCATTAAATGCTGCACAAGCTAAAGGATGAAGCTGTATTGCTTTTCCTTCAATCATCTTTGGTTGAAAAGCCTGAATTCCTAGTCTATGTAATGTAGGTGCTCTGTTTAGTAATACAGGGTGTCCTTTCATTACATTTTCTAATATATCCCAAACAACAGGTTCTTTAGAATCTATTATTTTTTTTGCAGATTTAACAGTTTTTACTATACCCCTTTCAATTAGCTTTCTTATTATGAAAGGCTTATATAGTTCAGCACACATGTCCTTTGGTAAACCACATTCATGTAGCTTAAGTTCTGGTCCTACTACTATTACAGATCTAGCTGAATAATCAACTCTTTTACCAAGTAAGTTTTGCCTAAATCTACCTTGTTTTCCTTTTAAAGAATCTGACAATGATTTAAGTGCTCTTTTACCATCAGCCTTAACTGCAGCAGACTTTCTAGAATTATCAAAAAGTGCATCAACTGATTCTTGTAACATTCTTTTCTCATTCCTTAAAATAATTTCAGGAGCATTTATTTCCATCAATCTTTTTAAACGATTATTTCTAATAATAACTCTTCTGTAGAGATCATTTAAATCAGATGTTGCAAATCTACCACCATCAAGTGGTACTAATGGTCTAAGTTCAGGAGGAATAACAGGAATTATTTTAACTGTCATCCATTCAGGTCTATTTTCAGTATGACCCTGACCATCTCTCATTGACTCAACAACTTGTAATCTTTTAAGTGCTTCTGTTTTCCTTTGTTGAGAAGTTTCGTTTGAAGCTTTATCTCTAAGATGATATGATAATTCATCTAAATCTAATTTTTCTAAAAGAGATGCTATTGCTTCAGCACCCATTTTTGCGATAAACTTATTAGGATCATCATCGCTCAAATATTGATTTTCAGATGGTAAAGAATCTAAAATATTTAAATACTCTTCTTCAGTAATAAAATCTAAATATTTTATATCTTCTCCTTGAGAATTCTTTATATCGTTTGGAGCATTTATAACAACAAAACGCTCATAATAAATAATCATATCTAATTGCTTAGATGATAATCCTAATAAATAACCAATCTTATTAGGTAAAGTTCTAAAGTACCAGATGTGAACTATTGGAACTACTAAGTTTATGTGTCCTATTCTCTCTCTACGTACTTTCTTTTCCGTGACTTCAACACCACATCTGTCACAAATAATTCCTCTATATCTAATTCTTTTATATTTTCCACAATGACACTCAAAATCCTTAGTTGGACCAAATACTCTTTCACAAAAAAGACCACCACTTTCGGGCTTATAAGTTCTATAATTTATTGTTTCTGGTTTAGTAACCTCACCTGATGATTTAGCTAAAACATCTTCAGGAGAAGATAAACTAATTTTAATTCTATTAATTTGTTGTGCGTATATATTATTTTTTTTATTTCTCATAATATTATTTTATTCGAATGATACTTTTAAACCTAATCCATTTAATTCATGAAGTAGGACATTAAATGATTCAGGAATTGCAGGTTCTGGCAACTCTTTTCCTTTAACTATACTTTCAAATGCCTTTGCTCTTCCAATTACATCATCAGATTTTAATGTTAACATCTCCTGTAATATATTTGAGGCCCCATAACCTTCAAGTGCCCAAACCTCCATTTCTCCAAGTCTTTGTCCTCCAAACTGAGCTTTTCCTCCAAGTGGTTGCTGAGTAATTAATGAGTAAGGTCCAATGGATCTAGCATGCATTTTGTCTTCAATTAAATGACCTAATTTAAGCATATATATTATACCAACTGTAGCTTTTTGTTCAAATCTCTTACCAGTTCCACCATCATAAAGATAAGTTTGTCCCAATCTAGGTAAATTTGCCTCATCAATTTCAGTATTAATCTGATCAATACTTGCGCCATCAAATACTGGTGTATAATATTTTTTATCTAGTTTATCTCCAGCCCATCCTAAAATAGTTTCGTAAATTTGACCAAGATTCATTCTAGAAGGAACTCCAAGTGGATTTAAAATAATATCTACTGGAGATCCATCAGATAAAAATGGCATATCTTCATCTTTAACTATTCGTGAAACAATTCCTTTATTACCATGTCTTCCAGCTAATTTATCTCCTACTTTAATCTTACGCTTTTGAGCAATTTGAACTTTAGCTAGCTGTAAAACACCTGCCGGCAACTCATCCCCAACAGTAATAGCAAATCTATTTCTTCTGTGATCACCATAAATTTCGTTATATTTCCTAAGATAATTTTCAATAGTAATATTAACTAATTCATTTGTAGAACTATCACTTGTCCAATTATTTGGATCGATCATAGTAAAATCAACATCTAGAATGATTTTCTTAGTGAATTTTATACTTTTAGAAATAATATCCTCACCTAATATATTTTTAACTCCCTTAGATGCTTTTCCCCCAATTAACTTGTATAATTTTACAGATAATAAATTTTTAAGATCAGTAGCTTGTTTTTCAAAATCTTTATCTAAAAGTTCTAATTTACTCTTATCTTGAGATTTAGTTTTACGATCCTTTATAGTTTTTGAATATAGTGACTTACCAATAACAACACCTTGATTAGATGGTTTTGTCTTCAAAGATGCGTCCTTTACATCACCAGCTTTTTCTCCAAATATTGCTCTTAATAATTTTTCTTCAGGTGTAGGATCAGATTCTCCTTTTGGAGTAATTTTTCCAATTAATATATCTCCTGTTTTAGCATGAGCACCTACCCTAATCATTCCATTTTCATCAAGATCTTTTGTAGCATTTTCTGAAATATTTGGGATATCAGCAGTTAACTCTTCAGCTCCTCGTTTTGTTTCTCTAACACTAACAACATGTTCCGCAATATGTAAAGAGGTAAATAAGTCTTCTCTTACAACTCTTTCAGAAAGAATAATCGCATCCTCAAAATTATATCCTTTCCAAGGCATAAATGCAACCTTTAAATTTCTTCCAATAGCTAATTCTCCGTTATGAGTTGCATATCCGTCACATAAAACCTGTCCTTTTTTAACTTTATCGCCAACTCTAACAATTGGCTGAATATTTATACACGTTCTTTGATTAGTTTTTTGGAATTTTGTTAAGTTGTATGTTTTCTCATCAATATCAAAACTAACTAAATCTTGCTTTTCAGATTTTTCGTATTTAATTTTAATTGTTTTAGCATCTACATAAGTTACTACACCATTACCCTCTGCATTAATCATTGTTCTTGAATCTCTTGCAACAGATGGTTCAATTCCAGTTCCTACAATTGGAGAATCTGTTCTAAGTAATGGAACTGCTTGACGCATCATATTAGAACCCATTAAAGCTCTGTTAGCATCATCATGTTCCAAAAATGGTATTAATGAAGCAGCAATTGATGCAATTTGATTTGGAGCAACATCCATCAATGTAACATCCATTGCAGGTGCGATCAAATAATCTGCTTCACTTCTAGATTGAACTTTTTCTTCAGTAAAACACCCATCATCTGCTAACGATGCATTAGCTTGAGCAATTATCTGTTCTTCTTCCTCTTCTGCACTTATGTATTTTGGAGTATTTTCTAAATCAACCTTTCCATTTTCAACTTTCCTATAAGGAGTCTCAATGAAACCAAGATCATTAATTTTTCCATACACACTCAAAGATGAAATAAGTCCAATATTAGGACCTTCTGGTGTTTCAATAGGACATAGTCTACCATAATGGGTATAGTGAACATCTCTAACCTCAAATCCAGCTCTCTCTCTTGTTAATCCACCTGGTCCTAATGCTGAAATTCTTCTTTTGTGAGTAACTTCGGCAAGAGGATTAGTCTGATCCATAAATTGAGATAACTGTGAAGTCCCAAAAAAAGAATTTATTACAGCAGACAATGTTTTAGCATTTATTAAATCAATAGGAGTAAAAACTTCATTATCTCTAACATTCATTCTTTCTCTTATTGTTCTTGCCATTCTACTTAAACCAACATTAAATTGATTAGACAATTGTTCTCCAACAGTTCTAATTCTTCTATTACTCAAATGATCAATATCATCAACATCAACTTTAGAATTAACTAATGATATAAGATGACTTATTATTGATACAATATCTTCATTAGTTAAAACCATTTGATCTAATGAAATATCCTTTTTGAGCCTGCGATTAATTCTAAATCTACCAACATGGCCTAAGCTATATCTTTGATCAGAAAAAAACAACTTCTCTATAATTCCTCTTGCAGTTTCATCATCAGGTGCCTCAGCACTTCGTAATTGTCTATATATGTGTCTAACTGCTTCAACTTCTGAATTAGTTGGATCTTTTTGCAAGGTATTGTACACTAGAACATGATCTGAGGAATTTTCATTTTGTTTATGTAATAATATAGTTTCGACACCAGAATCTAGTATTTCAGAAATATGTGACTTCTCGATTATTATATCTCTTTCTAAGATAACTTCATTTCTTTCAATAGGAACTAATTCACCTGTATCTTCATCAACAAAATCATCAACCCAAGATTTTAATACTCTTGCTGCTAATTTTCTTCCAACAACCTTTTTTAGTCCTGTTTTAGTTACTTTAAATTCATCTGCCAAATTAAAAATCTCTAAAATATCTCTATCAGATTCATATCCAATAGCTCTCAATAATGTTGTTACAGGAAGCTTCTTTTTTCTATCTATGTAAGCATACATAACATTATTAATATCTGTAGTGAATTCAATCCATGAACCTTTAAAGGGAATTACTCTTGCTGAATACAATTTCGTTCCATTAGAATGAAAACTTTGCCCAAAAAATACACCTGGAGATCTATGTAATTGAGAAACAACAATTCTCTCCGCACCATTTATCACAAAACTACCCCTTGGAGTCATAAATGGTATATTTCCAAAATAAACATCTTGGACTATAGTTTCAAAATCTTCATGATCTGGATCAGTACAGTATAATTTTAACTTAACTTTCAGTGGAACTTTAAAAGTTAGTCCTCTATCAATGCACTCCTGTATATCATATCTAGGAGGATCTATTGTATAATCAATAAATTCTAATACAAAATGATTTCTTGAATCAGTTATCGGAAAAAGTTCTTGAAACGCTTTGTAAAGACCTTCTCTTCTTCTTTCATCTAAAGTTGTTCCAATTTGAAAAAAAGATTGAAAACTTTTAAGTTGTATATCAAGAAAATCTGGTAAATCAACGACATTTTTTAGTGAGCCAAAGTTAACTCGATTTGTAATATTATTATTTTTCAAAAGTATATAGTTTAAGTTGTAAAAAAAATTAAAAAAAAGAATTGTAGCTTGAAAAAAGCTTTAAATAATATTATTTAAGCTCTACTTCAGCACCAGCTTCCTCTAAAGCTTTTTTAATACCTTCAGCCTCGTCTTTACTTACACCTTCTTTTACAGTTTTTGGAGCACTATCAACGATATCTTTTGCTTCCTTAAGACCTAATCCAGTTAATTCTTTAACACTTTTAACAACTTTCAATTTAGCTGCACCAGCAGCTTTTAAAACTACATCAAATTCAGTTTTTTCTTCTCCACCTGCATCACCACCACCAGAAGCAGCAGGACCAGCAACAGCTACAGCTGCTGCAGCAGGTTCAATTCCATACTCTTCTTTGAGTATATTTGCTAATTCGTTTACATCTTTTACCGAAAGATTTACTAGATCTTCAGCTATTTTTTTTATATCTGCCATTTTTATTGTTTTTAAATTATTATTATAGTTATAGTTATAGTGGAAGCATTATTTTTTTTCTTCTAATGTTTTAATTATACCTGCTAATTTATTACCCCCTGACTGTAAAGAAGAAATAACATTTTTTGCAGGAGATTGTAATAGGGTAATAATATCCCCTATTAACTCTTCTTTTGATTTTAAATCAGCTAATGTAGCTAGATTTTCATCACCAATATACATAGCTTCTTCAATATGTGCAGCTTTTAATATTGGCTTATCATTCTTTTTTCTAAATTCCTTTATGACTTTTGCAGGTGCATTTCCTACATCAGCTTGCATAATAGAAGTATTACCAACCAAAACATTGTATAATTGGCTAAAATCTGAATCATTTCTTTCAAGAGCTTTTTTTAATAAGGTATTTTTAACAACTTTGATTGAAACTGATCTTTTGAAACATAATCTTCTCAATGCACTGTTTTGCTCAGCATTTAGTCCTGATACATCAGCTAAATAAAAGTTATTATTATCATTTAGCATTGTATCTAGTGCTTGTATTGTTTTATCTTTTTCTTGTTTATTCATTTTTTAAATCATTTAACTAAATAGTATTAGTGTCAATCTGAATCCCGTGCCCCATAGTACTTGACATATAAATACTTTTTAAATAAGTTCCTTTGGAAGCTGTTGGTTTTAATTTTACAATCGTTTGAATTAATTCATTTGCATTTTCAGAAATTTTTGAAACATCAAAAGAAACTTTTCCTACAGAAGCATGAACAATTCCGGCTTTATCAACTTTAAAATCTATTTTACCTTTCTTAACGTCAGAAACTGCTTTTGCTATATCCTGAGTTACAGTTCCAGACTTAGGGTTAGGCATTAAACCTCGAGGACCCAATACTCTTCCTAGAGCACCAATTTTTCCCATAATCGATGGCATTGTAACGATTACATCAACATTTGTCCATCCAGACTTTATTTTTTCGATATACTCATCTAAACCAACATAATCAGCACCTGCCTTTTTTGCTTCTTCTTCTTTATCTGCAGTAACTAAGGCTAAAACTTTTAAATTTTTACCAGTACCATGAGGTAGTGATGCAACACCTCTTACCATTTGATTTGCTTGCTTAGGATCAACACCTAATCTAATAGCAAGATCAATAGACGCATCAAACTTAACAGTAGAATTTTCTTTAACTATTTTAGAAGCTTCATTTAAATCATATGATTTATTGATATCAATATTTTCCAAAGCTTTTTTTCTATTTTTACTCATAATTTCAGTATATTTTATTTAGAAGGAAAAGCACCTTTAACATTAATTCCCATACTTCTTGCAGTACCAGCAATCATCTTCATTGCAGATTCTATAGTAAAGGCATTTAAATCTTCCATTTTATCCTCAGCAATAGTTCTGATTTGATCCCATGTTATAACTCCAATTTTAACTCTATTAGGTTCTCCTGAGCCACTTTTTTTCTTTATAGCAGATAATATTTGAACTGCAGCAGGAGCAGTTTTGATAACAAACTCAAAAGATTTATCTGCAAAAACTGTTATTATCACAGGAACAACTGTTCCTGCCTTATCTTGTGTTCTAGCATTGAATTGCTTGCAAAACTCCATTATATTAACACCTTTTGCACCTAAAGCAGGTCCAACTGGTGGTGCAGGATTTGCAGCTCCTCCTCTAATTTGTAATTTAATTATTCCTGTAATTTCTTTTGCCATATTATATTTTTTCTACTTGCATAAAATTTAACTCTAAAGGTGTTTTTCTACCAAAAATCTTAACCATTAATTTTAATTTCTTTTTTTGATCATCAATAGCTTCTATTTCAGCATTAAAGCTGTTAAATGGTCCATCAATAACCTTCACAGTTTCTCCAACAACAAATGGAATATTTACACTTTCATCAGAAAGTGCCATTTCATCAACTTTTCCTAAAATTCTGTTAACTTCATTCTTTCTCATTGGAACCGGAACTCCACCTTTGGTTGCACCTAAAAATCCCAATACTCCGGTTACATTTTTCAATACATGAGGAACTTCTCCAACTAAATTTGCTTCAATCAAAATATATCCTGGAAAAAAATTTCTTTCTTTACTTACTTTTTTACCATTTCTGATTTGATATACTTTTTCAGTTGGAACTAAAATTTGAGAAATAAAACTATTCATCTCCATCCTATCAATTTCTTTTTCGATTAATGATACAGTTTTCTTTTCCTTTCCTCCCATAACACGAAGCACGTACCAATTTTTTATTTCTTTAATTTTCTGATTATCCATGATTAATTAAAAAAACTATAAAAAACACTTAAAACATTACTAAAAAACGTATCCATTAGATAAATTATTAAAGCAATTATTATTGTTGCAACAGCAACAATAATAGAACTGTTTTGTAATTCTGACCAGGTTGGCCAAGTCACTTTTTTTACAAGTTCTTCGTAAGATTCTTTTATGTAAGATTGTTTTTTTGCCATTTATTTGATGTTAAAGCACGGGTGGAGAGACTCGAACTCCCAGCCAATGGTTTTGGAGACCACTACTCTACCAATTGAGCTACACCCGTAAATTGTAACCAGCAAATTATTAATGTATTTTGCTGGTTACAAAACTGGTAACTTTATTATAATAGTTTAGTTATTTGTCCCGCACCTACAGTTCTACCACCTTCACGTATTGCAAATCTTAACCCTTCATTCATAGCAACACCAGCAATTAATTCAACAGTAATTGTTAAGTTATCACCTGGCATTACCATTTCTGTTCCTGAAGGTAAAATAATTTCACCTGTAACATCAGTTGTTCTAATATAAAACTGTGGTCTATATTTGTTATGAAATGGAGTATGTCTTCCTCCTTCTTCTTTCTTTAAAATATATACTTCAGCTTCAAATTTTGTATGTGGCGTTACTGATCCTGGTTTGCAAATAACCATACCTCTTTTGATATCTGCTTTTTCAATACCTCTAAGTAATATTCCAACATTATCTCCTGCCTCACCTCTATCTAATATTTTTCTAAACATCTCAACACCTGTAATTGTAGATGCTAACTTTTCAGCACCCATACCAATTATATCAACTGCATCACTTGTATTTGCTACACCAGTCTCAATTCTTCCAGTAGCTACAGTTCCTCTACCTGTAATAGTGAATACATCCTCAATAGGCATTAAAAATGGTTTCTCGTTATCTCTTTTAGGTTCAGGAATCCAAGAATCACATGCCGCCATAAGTTCATCAATTTTAGCTGTCCATTCAGCTTCACCGTTTAATCCTCCTAAGGCAGATCCCGTGACTATTGGAGTATTATCTCCATCATAATCATAGAATGATAACAATTCTCTAACTTCCATGTCAACTAACTCTAACAATTCATCATCATCAACCATATCAGCTTTATTAAGAAAAACAACTATAGCAGGAACACCTACTTGTCTAGCAAGCAAAATATGTTCTCTAGTTTGTGGCATTGGTCCATCTGTTGCTGCACATACTAAGATTGCTCCGTCCATTTGCGCAGCACCTGTTACCATGTTCTTAACATAGTCAGCGTGACCAGGACAATCAACGTGTGCATAATGCCTATTTTCAGTTTCATACTCAACGTGTGATGTGTTTATAGTTATACCTCTTTCTTTTTCCTCTGGCGCATTATCAATCGTGTCAAAATCACGAACTTCAGCACCGCCTTTTTCCGCTAATACTTTTGTAATTGCAGCAGTTAAAGTTGTTTTTCCATGGTCTACATGACCAATTGTACCAATATTTAAATGTGGTTTGGTACGATTAAAATTCTCTTTTGCCATTTTTTTTTTTTTTTATTTATTAATTTTTATTATAATTCTTTTT
>Ga0208130_1000227_pt1 | contig 30441 bp, 28 predicted proteins | sample ETNtaG_31_FD_185771 | JGI IMG/M metagenome (GOLD analysis project Ga0208130, IMG submission 185771) | Marine microbial and viral communities from oxygen minimum zone, Eastern Pacific Ocean - ETNP201310SV78 (SPAdes) (version 2) | ecosystem: Environmental > Aquatic > Marine > Oceanic ... | reverse complement strand
CCAGGATTTTGGTATGAAAAAAATCCTTGTTTTAGGGATTGCAAAGGGCAAGGGAAGAGTAAGGGCTACTGAAACTATATATACAAATAATGGTATTTTAGAAATAGATCCTCACTCAGAGTCCTTTAAACTTTTAAATGAAGCAAGAGATGAATCTCATAGATTTGCAATTACTGCATCAAGAAAAAAAATTCGCAAATCAAATAAATATTCTGCTTTGGATTCTGTTATGGGTATAGGTCCTGTAACAAAGAAAGCTTTACTAAAAAGATTTAAGAGTCTTAAAGGCATAAAAGAAGCTTCAAAGGATGATCTAATGACTATCAAAAATATAAATGAGACAATGGCATCAGAAATTAAACAAATATTATGATTACTAAAATACTGAATGCCATAACTCTTTCAAGAATCTTATGCGCAATATTAATTTATTTGTTTTTATATTTAGAGAGCAACTACTCACTAGCTCTATTTTTATTTTTTATTGCATCTTTTTCTGACTTCCTTGATGGCTATCTTGCAAGGAAAACAAACTCTGTTTCGGTATTAGGGGAAATCTTAGATCCTATAGCTGATAAGTTATTAATTGTATTTGTTTTGATTGGATTGAGCATAAATCTTGATAGTTTTTTAATTGGTTTTATATCGGCTGCTATTATTTCAAGAGAAATTTGGGTAGCTGCTTTAAGAGATATCAACTCTAGAAATAACCAATCTGATAAAACGAGAGTGACTTTTTTAGCAAAAACAAAAACCGCAATCCAAATGTTTGCCATATTGATGTACCTTTTTGGCTTAACTTTAAATAACATGATGGTCCTTTTCTTTGCTGATATCGTTCTTATAATTGCACTTTTAATAACAATCCAAACAGGTTTTCAATATACTATCTCTACTTTTAAGAAATGAATAAAGATAAAGAAATAATAAGCATAGCTAGGCAAGTAATTGACGATGAAGTTGAGGCTCTTATTGGCTTAAAAAATTATATTGACTATAACTTTGAAGAAATTATAAATGTTATATGTAAGTGTAAAGGACGTCTTATTTTTACTGGAATAGGAAAGTCGGGTCATATAAGTAAGAAAATATCAGCAACTTTATCAAGCACTGGGACTAGCTCTTTCTTTATGCATTCCACTGAGGCATTTCATGGAGATCTTGGAATGATTCAGAGTGACGATATTGTTGTTGCAATAAGTTATTCTGGCGAGACAGAGGATCTTCTTAAAACAATTCCAATTATAAAAAAGTTAGGTTGCTCTGTAATAGGCGTATCAGGAAATGATAAATCAACACTATCTAAGATTTCTGACTATCATCAATTGATAAAAGTAGAAAAAGAAGCTTGCCCACTTGATCTTGCTCCAACTTCAAGTGCTACAGCAACTCTTGTATGGGGAGATGCATTGGCAATTTCATTGATGAACAAAAAAAACTTTAAACCTGAAGATTTTGCCAAGTCACATCCTGGAGGCACTCTAGGAAAGAGATTACTTCTTTCTGCAAAAGATGTAATGGTATCGGGAGATGAAATGCCGATAATTAACCATGATGAATTATCAAAAGATGTCATAAAAATTATTTCTGAGAAGGGAATAGGCGCCACATTTGTAAAAGATCAAGACGGTATGGTTATTGGTTTAATAACTGATGGAGATATAAGAAGGGCTATTGATAAATCTAATTATTTTTTTGATATGACAGCTCAAGACTTTATGAGTAAAGATTTTATTTCAGTTACTGTTGATGATTTAGCATCTGAATGCCTAAAAATTATGGCTGAAAAGAAGATTGGTTGCCTTGCTGTTATGGACGATAAAGCATTAGTTGGGATTATTAATCAAAAAGACTTAGTTAAACTTGGTATTTAATGAAAATTTTAATTATGGGTTTATCAGGAAGTGGGAAAACATTCCTCTCAAAGCTTTTACAAAAAGAATTATCATGCGCTTGGTACAATGCTGATAATCTAAGAGAGATGGCAAATGATTGGGATTTTTCAGATGAAGGAAGGAAAAGACAAAGCCATAGAATGAAAGCTTTAGCAGATTTTGAAAAAGAAAATGGAAGACAGGTTATATGCGATTTTATTTGTCCTACAAAAGATGCTAGACAAATTTTTGAGGCCGATTTCACTATTTGGATGGACACAATTAAAGAAAGTAATTACAAGGATACAGATTTAATTTTTCAGGAACCGGAGAATATAAATTTAAGAATCTCAAAATGGAATGAATATAGTCCAGAGGAAATTGCGAAATTAATTAAAAATGTTTGATACAAAAAAACCAACAGTTCTTCTTTTGGGGAGATGGCAACCTTGGCATGATGGTCACTTAGCACTCTTTAAAAGAGCAATATCCAAGACTGGCCAAGTAATAATTCAAGTAAGAGATGTTAAAGATTCTTCAGGTGGAGAGGGTCAAGATGATAATCCTTTCTCTTTTGAGGAAATTGCAAACAATATAGAAAAGAAACTATATCAGTCGGGATATTGCTTAAATGAGCATTACCTCATACAGTTAGTTCCAAATATAACCAACATTACATATGGACGGGGAGTTGGATATAAAATTGAACAAGAATCTTTTGAATCGGAGATTGAGTCAATTAGCGCAACTAAGATTAGAAAGACGTTAAGAGAAGAGGGTAAAATTGAATAAATTGGCTGGGTGGCAGAGTGGTCATGCAGCGGACTGCAAATCCGTGTACGCCGGTTCGATTCCGGCCTCAGCCTCCAGTATAATATGCTCCATGCCCAGGTGGTGGAATTGGTAGACACAAGGGATTTAAAATCCCTCGAAGGCAACTTCGTGCCGGTTCAAGTCCGGCTCTGGGCACCAAGATAAAATATGAGATAATGTTTAAAGAGTGAAAGATATGGATGATAAAAAACTTTTTGAAAATGATGAAATAAATCTATATGAATTATTTAAAACTTTTTGGGATTCAAAGTGGCTAATTTCTTCAATTACAATAGCTTCTTGTATTTTTATTGTTCTTTATTCCCTCTCCATCCCTAATATCTATAGATCATCAGCACTCGTTATGCCTGCTCAAAGCCAAGGCTCTAGCATGTCCGGTTCACTTTCTGGTCTTGGAGGTTTAGCTAGCATGGCGGGAATAAGTATTCCATCCGGAAACTCAAATAATAAAGAAGAAGCAATTGCTGTTTTAACTTCGCATCAATTTCTTGAGGATTTTATAGTTAATAATGATATCTTGCTTCCTCTTATGGCTTCAAAAGGTTGGGATGCAAAAAAAAATGAGTTAATTCTCAATCCTAAAATATATGATACAAAGAATAAAAAATGGGCTGGTAAAGCTAATGCTGCTCCCTCTATTCAAGAAGCAGTAAGAAGCTTTAGGCAAATTTACATCGTTTCCGAAAATAAAAAAAATGGGTTCGTAACAATTTCAATAGATTTTTATTCACCTTATGTTTCAAAAGAATGGATTGACCTTATCATTGAAAATATAAATGAAACCATGCGAGTTCAAGCGGTGAGCATAGCAACATCATCGCTGAATTATTTAAATGAACAGATAAGCAAGACTAATATTTCTGAAATAAAGATTGTTTTATCTGAGCTTGCCAAATCCGAAACACAAAAAATAATGTTATCAAAATCATCACCTGAGTATGTGTTCAAGACAATCGATAAGGCATTTGCTCCTGAGATAAAGATTAGTCCTAGGAGATCAGTTATTTGCATTATCGGTGCATTGGTAGGATTCTCCCTATCTTTAATTATTTCTATTCTATTAAGGCTAAGAAAAGAAAAACATAATTCATGAAAATTTTAGTCACCGGATCGGCAGGCTTTATTGGCTCATCTGTCATCAAAAGTTTGTTGCAAAGGGGAGATGAGGTCGTTGGTATAGACAACATGAATAATTATTATGATCCACAAATCAAGATCGATAGATTATCTCAATTCAAGGATCACCATAACTACTCTAATATAAAGGGCGATATCGCTGATAACAATTTACTTACTAATTGCTTTAAAGAACATCAATTTAATACAGTTGTTAATTTAGCTGCTCAAGCAGGAGTCAGATACTCGATTGAAAATCCAAGAGCATATATTGATAGCAATATTGTTGGGTTTTTAAATATTTTAGAATGTTGCAGAAATAATCAGATACAAAATCTTGTATATGCAAGCAGTTCAAGTGTTTATGGTGCAAATGAATCTATGCCATTTTCTGTTGAGGACAATGTTGATCATCCATTAAGTCTTTATGCAGCCAGTAAGAAATCCAATGAGCTAATGGCTCATACTTATAGTGAACTTTATGAACTCCCAACAACTGGCCTAAGATTTTTTACAGTTTATGGACCATGGGGAAGACCCGATATGGCACTATTTAAATTTACGAAATCTATTCTTGAAGGTAAAGAAATAGAGGTATTCAATTATGGCAATCATAAAAGGGATTTTACCTACATAGATGATATTGTTTCAGGCGTTATAAAAGTGATAGACAATCCAGCGCAAAGAAATAAAGATTGGACTGGAAAAAATCCAGATCCAAGTTCAAGCAGGGCACCTTGGAAAGTTTATAATATTGGCAACAATTCTCCTGTTGAATTAAATGAATTTATAAATGCAATAGAAAGCTCGTTAGGTATAAAGGCTAAAAAGAAATTATTACCTCTTCAGCCTGGCGACGTGCCTGATACTTTTGCAGACGTTAAAGCTTTAGAAAGAGATTTTGGATATCGACCTGAAACAAGTGTATTGGCGGGTATTGATAAATTTGTTACTTGGTACAAAGAATATTTTAATTATAAATAAATGAAATCTGATGATTTAAAAATAGCTGTAATCGGATTGGGTTATGTTGGACTCCCTTTAGCAATTGAGTTTGGTAAAAATAGAAAAGTAGTTGGATTTGATATAAATGAATCTAGGATTGATGAGTTAAATAAAGGAGAAGACTCAACCCTAGAATGCTCTTCAGAAGAGTTGCAAGAAGCAAAATATATTTCTTTTACTTCTAATTTAGACGATATTGCTTCATGTAATTGTTTTATTGTAACAGTCCCAACGCCAATAAAAGATAATAATTTACCAGACCTTAATCCGTTAAGAAAAGCTTCTGAGACCGTTGGACAAATACTTAAAATAAATGATCTCGTAATTTATGAATCAACAGTCTATCCTGGAGCAACTGAAGAATTTTGTGTACCAATTCTTGAGAGATGTTCAGGCCTTAAATTTAATAAAGATTTCTTTTGCGGGTATAGCCCTGAAAGAATAAATCCTGGAGATAAAAACCATAAATTAGTTAATATCGTTAAGGTTACATCTGGCTCAACAGAAAAAATATCAAACTTGGTTGATGATTTATATAAAGGAATAATTACAGCGGGAACTCATAAAGCCGATAGCATTAAAGTTGCAGAGGCTGCTAAGGTAATTGAAAACACTCAAAGAGATTTAAATATAGCCTTAATTAATGAACTAGCTGTTATATTTAATCAACTAGATATTGATACTGAGGCAGTCTTGAAGGCTGCTGGAACAAAATGGAATTTTTTACCATTTAAACCTGGATTAGTTGGTGGACATTGTATTGGAGTAGACCCCTATTATTTAACACATAAGGCTCAATCCATTGGTTATGATCCGAAAGTAATCTTAGCTGGAAGAAGACTCAATGACAGCATGGGAAAATATGTTGTTGATAAGCTTATAAAAGCAATGGAAGACAAAGATATTGAAATAAGCTCATCAAAAGTCCTAGTCATGGGACTTACATTTAAAGAAAATTGCCCAGACTTAAGGAATTCTAAAGTTGCAGACATAATTGAAGAGCTTTTGTCTCTTGATGTTAGAGTTGATGTTCATGATCCATGGGTAAACAAGTCTGAAGCCGAAAGATCTTTTGGTCTCGCCCCCAAAACAGATTTAATTAATGGAGCTTATGATGCAGTATTACTTACTGTTGCGCATGAGGAATATAAAAATATGCAACCAGATGAAATAAAAGCTCTCTTAAAAAAAGAGGGTATCTTATATGATCTAAAATCAATCTTTCCAAAATCCTCTTCGGACTTGCGATTGTAGTTTATGGCTTCTTCGATATTTGACATTATAAAATATACAAAAATGTTCCAAGATTACCTTGGAATAAGAATATATTTAATCTTTTTTCTTGGCTTATTTGCAGCTCTGTCTGAGGGAGTTGGTATTTTATTGCTTCTACCCCTGCTCGAAAGTCTTGATGGAACAATAGCATACGAAGATCTTTCTGGAATAAATAAATATGCAATAGATTTTATTAACTACATTGGCTTAACAGATTCAACATCTGGGATTATCTTGTTAATTACAATTGCCTTTATATTCAAAGGACTTATTACTTTTATGGCCCTAGGCTTTAGTGCATATCTAATAGGAAAGCTGCTAAGGGAGTTAAAGTTTCGATTGTTTGATAATTATAGCCTTATGACCTTTGGGTACTATTCCAGCAAAGATACAGGACACTTTACAAACTTAATTAACGAACAACCAACAAAAGCCCTAGAAGCTTTTAGGCAACTTACAGTGTTTGGCGGACAATTAGTTACAACAATCGTACTAATGACAATAGCTTTCATTATGACCTGGCAATTTGGATTGATGGCATTCGGTGTTGGGATGGTTTTGCTTCTAATCTTTATGAGTCTAAATAATTATGTGAGAAACCTATCAAGAGTTACTGCAAGTGAGAACGGTATTTTAACAAGATGGCTAATTCAGACTCTCCAAGCCTTTAAGTATTTAACAGCAACTGGGCAAACCTCACTCCTAAAAAAGAATATTCTTAAATCAATAGAAACTTTAACTCAAAATCAGGTTAAGTCAGGTGTTGCAGCAGCCTTTACACAATCTGTAAGAGAACCCATAGCAGTAGTATTTATTATGACTGTAGTTTTTGTTCAGATATATATATTTGGAGCTGAGGTAACTCCAATTTTAGTCTCTATAGTTTTATTTTATAGAGCATTAAATGCAACTTTAGCAGTGCAAAGCGCTTTTCAAGGGACATTCCAACATATTGGAAGTATGGAGTTGGTTAATCAAGAATTTATCAGTCAAAAGAGAAACCAGATTCAGGATGGTTCAATGCAAATTAAGACTTTAGAAAAGGATATTATTTTAGATAAGGTTTCCTTTAGTTATGGTGATAAGGAAAAAAATGTTTTAGAAGATATTTCTTTAAAAATAAATGCAAAACAAACTGTTGCAATTGTCGGTGAGTCCGGCTCAGGAAAGTCTACATTGGTAGATTTAATTACATTAATGCACACCCCAATAAAGGGTGAAATATATGTTGATGATATTGATGGAAGAGAAATTTATAAAAATAGCTGGAGATCCCAATTAGGATATGTTTCTCAGGAAACAATCATATTTGATGACAGTATTGCAAATAATATTTGCATGTGGAGCGGAGATTATAAAAATGATAAAAAGCTTTTATTAGACATACGAGAAGCCGCTAAACAAGCAAATATTCTTGATTTTATTGACTCACTTGAAGATGGGTTCGACAGTATGGTGGGAGATAGAGGCGTTCTTTTATCAGGAGGACAAAGACAAAGACTATTCGTAGCAAGAGAATTATTTAGAAAACCGAATTTACTTATTCTTGATGAGGCTACAAGTGCTTTAGATTCTGAATCTGAAAAGGAAATACAGAAAAGTATAGATAACCTAAAAGGAAAAATAACTGTAATTGTAATTGCGCACAGACTATCGACTATTAAGAATGTAGATTTAGTTCTTGTATTAAAAAAAGGAAGGATTATTGAGAGCGGAGCATATCAAGAGCTTGCAAATAATAAAGATTCAACATTTAGCAATCTAATTGCTATGCAGTCTCTAGAATCAGAAGACTTTGATGATAATTAATTGATAGGAAATATAACTTTGAAAGTACAATTTATTTGTGCAGCAGGCAAACACAATAATAATGATATTGGCATTGGTCATCTAAAGAGATGTTTAAAATTAGCAGCAAAGTTTAAGCAGAAAAGATATAAATCAGATTTTTTAATATTTGGAGATGATAAAAGAATTTCACCATTGATTAGCGACGGTGTAATAAATAGTTTAGAGTTTTTGGATTTTGATTCTTTCTCTGATGTTCAGAGGTTAGAAAGTTTAAGTTTTAGAAAATCAGACTATACATTTGTGGATATATCTAATTCTTTATTTTTAAGACATGATTTTTCTTTTAGCAAATTATTGAATTCCCTTAAAAAGAAAACTAAATCATTAATTTTAATTGATGGTCTTGGGGATGAGTCATACCTAAATAATTCTAAAAATGATATTCAGTATGATTTCTTATTAGCGCCATATTTTGGAGCAGAGAACTATTTTAAAAAAGAAGAAAATCATTTGCTTGGTCCAGATTTTTTTATTTCGGAGGAAAATTTAGTAGATGTAAAAAAGACAATAAAAGATGTTGCTTCCAATATTTGTATAACATGTGGGGGGTCTGACCCACAAAATATAACTTATAAGATTCTTAGAGCAATTTCAGAAATGGATTCTCTAAAAATTAACATAAAGGTAATAATTGGACCAAACTTTTATGAAGAGCATATAGAGAAAATAACAAGATTAATCCAAGATAAATTAAATACAGCTAAGATCATCAGCTCCCCTGAATCAATTAAAAACTATATTGACTGGAGTGATATCACTATAGCTACATCTGGCCTTACTAAATATGAGATATTAAGTATGGGGACACCTTCAATTATTATTCCTTTCGATAAAAAGCAATTCCTGCTTAACAAAGAATCTTCTGAGACTGGGGCATTTATAACAATAAAGTCTGATAAAATATCTTCTAATTTAGGTAAAGAATTATATTCCATGATTGAAGACAGAGAGATACGAAATAATATGTCAAAGAAAGCTTCAATTCTTCTTGATGGCAAAGGCATTAATAGAATAATTAACCATTTGGGATTTTAAAATGCTAGATAGGACTATTGAACTTAATGGTAACTTAATTGATAGTGAATCCTCTCCTTTCATAATTGCAGAAGTTGGCTCAAATTTTAATCAAAATCTTGATACTGCAAAGAAGTTAATAAAGATAGCTAGTGAGTCAAAGGCGGATGCCGTTAAATTCCAACTTTTTAATTCCGATGTTCTTTATCCTAAAAAGGATGGTTTATATAACATATTTAAATCAATCGAGCTAAATCCCGATTGGATTGAGGAGCTTAAGTCTTTTGCAGATGATTTAAATATAACTTTCATGGCATCTTGTTTTGATAAAATATCTGTTGATGTAATAGAGCAGTCTAATGTGTTAGCTCATAAGATAGCATCTTCAGAAACAACAAATCTTGAATTACTTGCTTATATAGCCTCTAAAAATAAACCAATGTTTATCTCAACAGGGATGTGTAATTTCATTGATATTGAAGAAGCTATCTATCTTTGTATGAAACTTAATAATACAAAAATCTGCCTTCTTCAATGCACAACCCAATATCCTTTAGATACAACTAATGCAAACCTGAGGGTTATTCCTGAATTAATTAAAAGATATAACTGCAATGTTGGTTTTTCTGACCATTCAACATCAAATATTCAAGCAATAACCTCTGTAGGATTAGGAGCTAACGTTTTTGAAAAACATATAACTCTTGATAAGACTTCAGAAGGACCTGACCATTTTTATGCTGCTGAACCAGAAGAATTTAAAGATTATGTTTCCAAAATTCATGAAGCATTTGATTCATTAGGATCCCCCATAAAAGAGCTGACCGGAAATGAAAAAAAAGAGGGTAGAAGAGATGGTTTATATTATTCAAATGATTTAGAAAAGGGAGATGTGTTGTCAAAGAATAAAGTTATTGTAAAAAGACCAGCGCTGGGAATAAGATCAAGATACTTCGATGTTGTAGCTCAAGCTAAACTTAAAAGAAATGTTGCTAAAGATGAGCCTATAAACTGGGAAGACTTAGAATATTAAGAAATGTTTAATAAGTAGTTAACAATGCAAAGCAAAGAATGGGCAGAAGAACTTAAAAGAGAATTAGATAGAGAAAACTATCCACAGTGGCCTAATGAAACAATGCTTAAAGTGCTTTTTGGTAGTTACTTAAAAAAGAAATTTATACTTCCTAAAAATGCAAATGTTTTAGATGTTGGATGTTTTTTTGGAAATAATTTATTTCCATTTGCTGCAAAAGGAGCAAATTGTTTCGGAGTAGACATTCACGAAAATATTGCAAAAAAAGCAGAAATAATTTTTAAAAACAATGGTTATGATGGAAAATTTACAAAAGGTAAAAATACATCTATACCTCATCCAGACAATACTTTTGATTTGTTAATATCAGTGAATACCATTCATTACGAACCATCACGAGAGTCTATTACAGACGCTATTCAAGAATTTAAAAGAGTCCTAAAGCCGGGTGGCCGTTTCTATATTTCAACTGTCGGAACTAATCATGATATTAGAAAAAAGGCAAAAAAAATAAAAGAAAATGTTTATGAAATAAGGGATTGGGATTTTAGGGATGGGGAAATTTTCCATTTTTTTGAGGACCCTCTCGAGTTAAATAAATTTCTTAGTAATTTTTTTATAAATGTAGAAGTTGGAGAGCTCACAGAACAACTGATGGAACAAACTCTTGGCTTTTATCTTGCTTCTGGAGAAAAAGAATAAAAAATGAAAAAAATTATAGTCTTTGGTTCAAGTGAAATTGCTGAACTAGCAAAATTTTATTTTGAAGAAGAAAATAAAGCCGAAGTAGTAGCTTTTACTGTAGATGATGAATATCTAGAAGAGGATAGTTTTCTAGGGTGTCCTGTAGTTCCATTCTCAGAGTTATCTAAATCTTTTCCTTCTTCAAAATACAATATGCATGTAGCCTTGTCTTATAAAAAATTAAATAAATTAAGAGAAGAAAAATACTTTCAAGCAAAGAAATTAGGTTACAAGTTAGAATCTTTCGTAAGCAATAAGTCTGTTGTGAGCAACAAAGCAACCATTGGCGATAACTGCTTTATATTGGAAAATCAAACTATTCAACCACTTGTAACAATCGGTAATAATGTAATGTTATGGTCTGGAAATCATATTGGCCATGGCACTTCAATTGGCGATCATACTTATCTCGCTTCACATGTTGTTATTTCAGGCAATTGTAAAATAGGAGAAAGATGTTTTTTTGGAGTTAACTCAACACTTAAGGATTATCTTGAAATTGGGGATGATTGTTTCATATCAATGGATGCATCAATAACCAAGGATTTAAACAATGGCTCTGTTGTTCTTCCAGCAAAATCAAATTATTTTGAAAGTAATGATGAGTTAGCCATAAAGATTAAAAAAAATTATTTTGGGATCTAAAAAATGCATTGGGACAAAAAAGGCCTAATTTTTAAGCCTGATAAAAGACTATATTGGTCTAAAACACATGCCATGATTCCAACACCGTTAAGATTAAATAAAGATGAGGTAAAAGTTTTTTACTCTGGAAGAGATAAGCTTAATCGGTCTCATATAGGTTATGTGACTTTTGATTTAAGTAAAAACCTTAAAATTATTGATAAGTCTTCAGTTCCGGTCCTTAGCCCAGGCGATCTTGGCTGTTTTGATGATAACGGAGTGACGCCATCCTGTGCTATCAAAGTAGGCAAAGAAATATTTTTATATTACATAGGTTGGAATCCTGGATCTACTGTCAGAATGCATCTCTTTGGAGGACTTGCGATTAGTAAAGATGGAGGAAATTCGTTTACTAGATGGTCAAGAGCGCCAATCATTGAGAGATCAATAACAGATCCTTACTTAAATACAGCTCCATTTGTAGTGAAGCATATTAATGAATACAGAATGTACTATGTGTCGGGGCATGAGTGGGTTCATAAAGACTTGCCAAGATATAACATAAAGATGGCAACTTCCCATGATGGCCTCAATTGGAAAAGATCTGGCAAGGTTTGTATAGATTTCAAAAGCCAAGATGAAAATGCATTAGCGAGACCATTTGTAATTTTTGATCGCGGTCTCTGGAAAATGTGGTTTGGTTATAAGAAAGACTATTATCGTATTGGTTATGCCGAATCAACTGATGGAATACAATGGAATAGAAAAGATAATGAAGTAAATATAGATGTTAGCGACTCAGGTTTTGATTCGAAAATGATGGAATATGCCTCAATAATAAAATATAAAAATAAATACATAATGTTCTATAACGGTAATAATTATGGTTTTGATGGTATTGGTCTAGCTATTTCAAAATGACTAAAGCAGCTATAATGCAACCAACATATCTTCCATGGTGTGGATATTTTGGGCTTATAGATATTGTTGATATTTTTGTAATATATGATGATGTCCAGTTTGAAAAAAGATCTTGGCAGCAAAGAAATAAAATTAAGACTAATTCTGGATCGCAATGGCTCACTGTTCCAGTTGATTCGAAGGGTAAACGGTTTCAAAAAATTAATGAAGTTTGCATTAGTGAGCAATCTAATTTTCCTAAGGACCATATAAGAGCCATTGAAGTTAATTACTCTAAGACAAAATACTTTAAGGAATATAAGAATACTATTTTTGATTGCATAAACAACAATCAAACATATTTATTAGATTTAAATCAATCGATTATATTTGAATTATCAAAAATCTTAGACCTTCAAACAGACTTTATAAACTCTAGCAAATTGAAAGTTAGTGGAAAAAAAGAAGAGAGACTTGTAAATATATGCAAACACCTCTCAGCAGATCATTATATTTCAACACCGGGGGCAAAAATTTATCTTGATGGGACGGATGCCTTTGAAAAAAACAAAATCGAGTTATCTTATCATTCTTTTACTCATCCGATCTATCCACAAATAAACGGTAATTTTTTATCACATATGGGAATAATAGATATCTTGTTTAACTGTGGTTCTCGAAAAACTTTGGAACTAATAAGAGAGTCTTGTATCATAGAAAATCTATAAATCGGGGTACCAAAAATGTCTTTGAAAAAAGATTATCTGGAAAGAGCATTTTCAATAATGTCAGAAAAAAGTTCTCTATATCAGAGTAGTTCATTTTGGGAAGAAGCTTGCAGAAAAATATCTAATAATGTTAATAATAATGGTCTTGAAAACTTCAGGTCAGAAATAAGTAACCTCCATTTTTTTGTGCCTACATATGGATTTCCTGGAAATAGTTTCTCAAAAGAGGACATTAAAAAGACATTAAGTCTTTTTCATGAAGATGCTTCTAAAAAGAATTATTTATCTTTAGAAAAATATCTAAATGGAGAGATCTTAGCTACCTCAGATTACAAAATTTTTAAATCTTCCAATGATCGCAACGATAAATTAGACTTGTTAGATTTTTCTGAAAGCTCATTTGGAAATCCAATTGAGCAATTTTCTATAGAAGATAATAACTATAGCCGATCGTCATTAAACTATTTACTTGGATTAAGCTTTCTTAAATCAATCCTACCTGATTTTGTTCCAAAAACAGTTCTAGAAATAGGAGGCGGGTTTGGAACTCTAGGTGAAATACTACATCAAGTTCCCAAACATGATATTAAGTATATTGATATTGATCTCCCACCCATTTTTCTAATAGCATCTGAGTATATTAGAAACGCTTGCTCACTTAGAGAAAATGATTATAAGCTTTCTGAACTTAATGATGATATTGAAACTATAAATATAGATGAATTACCAAGATTCTCTTTTCTTCCTTCGTGGGAAATTGAAAGATTAAATGGAAAAATTGATTTATTTGTAAATTTTATTTCTTTTCAGGAGATGGAGCCTGATATTGTTAAAAATTATTTAGAAATAGTCTCAAGTCTAAATACAGAAGTTATTTTATTAAGAAATATGAAAGAGGGAAAGCAAAAAGCTTCCAAAGATAGAGTTGGAGTAATATCTCCAGTAACAGGCAGTGATTATGCAGATTTTTTACCCGACTTTGATCAAATTGGCAGTAACATTTTACCATTCGGCTACACAACTGTTGACAACTTCAACAGCGAATTACTTGTGTTTAAAAGAAAATGAACTTAGCAATAATTCCTGCAAGAGGTGGTAGCAAAAGAATCCAAAAAAAAAATATCAAACTTTTCCATGGAAAGCCAATAATAAGTTATTCAATATTAACCGCTCTCTCATCTGGTTTATTTGAGAGAGTTATAGTTTCAAGTGATGACGATCACATTATTGATGTATCAAAAGAATATGGAGCAGAGGTCTTATCAAAAAGATCTAAGGAATTATCAGACGACTTCACTCCAATCAATGAAGTCATTAAAGATGTTTTAAGTGAGTTAGGTAAAGATGCTGATAAATATAAAAATATTTGTTGTATTTATGCATGTTCTCCTTTTATCACTTCCGATGATTTAAAAAATAGTCTTAATTTGATGAGTGAATCATTGGCATTATCTTGTATTCCAGTTGCTGAATTCAATTCATCACCGCAACGTGCTTTTAAAATAGAGGAGGGTAATAAGCTGAAATGGGCTTATCCTGAATTTAGATTGGCAAGAACACAGGATCTTGAAAAAAACTATTATGATATTGGTGCTTTTGCATGGGCTTCAAAAGAAAAATGGAATACAGGAGATATTTCTGATGGAGTTGCATATAAAGTGCCAAATAATACTTATATAGATATAGACACTTTAGAGGACTGGGACAAAGCAGAGTTGTTATATAAGATTTCACTCAACTCAAATAAGATTTAATATAATATGTTATGAATAAAGAAGTAATTCCATATGGCAAGCACTTTATCGATGATGATGATATTGAAGCAGTTGTAGATGTTTTAAAGAATCACCCCCTAACCCAAGGACAATTTGTAAACTCCTTTGAAGAGAGCATTGCAAACTTTGTTGGTGCTAAATATGCAGTTGCTATGTCAAGCTGGACTGCAGGTCTTCATATGGCATGTTTAGCAGCAGGGGTAAAAGAAGATGATCTTGTTGCCACTTCACCAATTACTTTTGTTGCCTCATCAAATAGCGCACTTTATTGCCAAGCTCAACCAGTTTTTACAGATATAAATGAAGAAACTATAAATATGTGTCCAAATGAACTTGATAAAACCCTAAGAGAGAATAAAAGAGTTAAAGTTATTATGCCTATTCACTTTGCTGGGTTACCCTGCGACATGCAGTCAATAAAAGAAATTGCTGATAGAAATGGATCATTAATTATTGAAGATGCAGCTCATGCTTTGGGTGCAAAATATTCTTGCGGATCAATGGTGGGATCTTGTAAATATTCTGACATGACTGGATTTTCCTTTCATCCAGTGAAATCAATTGCTGCAGGTGAAGGTGGAATGATAACCACTAATAGCGAAGAAATATATAAAAAGCTTTTGAGATTAAGAAGCCATGGAATAAATAAATCTAATGATGAATTAGTTTTATCTAATGAAGCATATACTGATGGAGTAATTAATCCATGGTATATGGAGATGCAAGAACTTGGATATAACTACAGAATAACCGATATTCAATGCGCACTAGGAATGTCTCAATTAAAGAAACTTCCTAAATTTATTGAAAAACGAATAGAGTTAGCAGAAAGATATGATTCAGCTTTTAAAGACTCTAACTTAATTAGACCAATACAAATGAATGCAAGAAATCAGAGTTCGCATCACTTATATGTTGTTAAAGTTGATTTCCAAAATACTAAAACTAATAGAGCCCAACTCATGCATGAGTTGCTGAATAAAGGAATAGCAACTCAAGTTCATTATATACCTGTAACATCCCATCCTTACTATTTAAATAAGGGGTATGAGACTAAAAACTATCCAAAAGCTTTTGAGTATTACAATCAAGCTCTATCAATTCCTTTGTATTATTCTCTCACGCTTTCAGAACAAGACTATGTAATCGAGACCCTTAAGAACCTTATTCATAAATGAAGAAATACATCTACATGATGACAGGAAATGAAGTGTGGTTTGATGCTGCAAAATACCTCTATCAAAACAAAATAGCTAAGCCAATTATGTGGCTAGGCGATGACCGCCATTTTAAAAAAGCGAAGGAAATCTTTTCTGATGATGTTTTATTTATGGATACTTTTGTTCACTATCAGGAAAATATCAATCAAATTAATTATTTGGATGAGAAATCGGAATTTTTCTTTTCTGACAACTATCTTAGAGCAAAAGATCGTTGCTTAAAGATGATGGATAGATTAGATTTATATGGCTCTTTTTCAAGACAAGACAGAGAAGTAGTATTTAATAAAATAGCTATATTTTTATTAAAGAAATTGTCAAAAGAAAAACCTGATGCGCTAGTGATGGCAGAAATAGCTCACTCTCATGCTCAATACCTAGTGCTTGAGGTATGCATGTTTCTTAATATCGAAATAGTTAAGTTTAATACATGGATTCTGGGGCCACTTCTATATTTAGAAAGTCTAAGAACAGGAAATAAGTTTGAGGTTGATTTTGAGCTTGATCAGGAAATATCAAAAACCATAGAAAAAGAGATCCACAACTACGTTGATAGGGTTGTTCAACAAAAGCTTGATGGCAATTTTGAACTAGATTATATGAAGAAACAAAGACTTAGTTTAAATATAAAAAATAAAGTCCTTAGTTTTATAACATCAGGTTGGATTGATTTTATAAAAGAATTTTGGTTTCAATTTAGAAAGAATTTAAAAAATAATTATTATCAAATTAATCCCTATAGGTTTGGTCTTTATATAAGAAGTAAAGTTAGAAGAACCAGAAAATCAAACTTAGTAAAAGAACATAATAAGAATATTGTTAAATTAGATCTTTCTAAAAAGTTTGTATATTTTGCCTTGCATTTTGAACCAGAAAGAACAACCAATCCTGATGGTGGTGTTTTCCATGACCAATTTTTAGCCATTCTTTCGCTTAGAAATATCCTTCCAAGAGATATTAAGATTATTGTTAAAGAACACCCATCTCAATTTTATATCTATGATAGGGGGTCTAGAGGGAGAAGCCCATTATTTTATAACTTAATTAAAAATATCGAAGGTATAGAGCTCGTTGACTTCAAAGAAAATTCATTTCAATTAATATCTAAAGCAGAAATAACTGCTACCATCTCGGGTACAGTAGCGCTAGAGGCAGCAATTATAGGAAAGAAGTCCCTTATTTTCGGAAACTCCTGGTTTAACAATTGTCCAAATGTAATTTCGTGGAGAAAAGATCTCACATATGAATCTATTGTCGATGGAGATGTTGCTCGTCCTGATGATATTAAAGATTTCTTGATTAAGACTAAACGTAAATATACCGTAATTGGATGTCAAAACACAAGCGGCCAGAACACCCATAAAAGGTACTTGAATTTCAAGCATTTTTCAGACGATGAGTTGAAGGGCGTAATACATCTTTTTAAACAATTTTTTAAAACAATATAATAATCATTTAGAATGAAAATTGGGGCTATTATATTTTCAAGATTTAGTTCTGAGAGATTACCAGGGAAAGCTCTTATTGATATATCTGGCAGATCATTGCTTGGCAGGGTAATAGATAGAACTAAAGAAATACAGGGAATTGATAAGATAATAGTTGCAACTTCCTCTGAGCCAGAAGATGATCAAATTGAAGATTTTGTAAAAAAAGAAAATATTGATGTTTATAGGGGGAGCTTGGATGATGTTGTTAGAAGAGCCCATGAAACATGCCTTAAATATAGCTTAGATAGATTTATTAGAATTTGTGGTGATAGACCTTTTTTTAGCCCTAAGCTTGTAACGGATTTGATTAAATTAAGTCTTAAAGAAGATTTTGATATTGTAACTACAACCTTTCCAAGAACTTATCCGCCTGGACTAACTTGTGAAATCTTAAAAACAGAACTACTTACTAAGAACCTTAATTTAATAACAGAAAAAGAAGATAAAGAGCATCTGACAAGTTTTTTTTATAAAAATCCTGAAAAATTTGATATAAATAATGTCTCTCCTAAAAATCAAATTAATTTCGATGGAATAAATCTTTGCGTAGATAATGACAAAGACTTAGAAAGAGCAAGATGGATTTCAGATCAAATGATTCAAAACAATGATAATTGTTATAATATCGAAGAAATTATTGCTCTAGCTCGGGAATGGGAGGAATATTTCCCTACATTAAATAAGGATTAAATATGATTATTTTAGGAATTCATGATGGGCATAACGCAAGCGCAGCTCTGATAGTTGATGGAAAACTTATTTGTGCAATTGGAGAAGAAAGGCTCTCAAGAGATAAACACCAATATGGATACCCAGCAAAAGCAATAGAAACTGTTCTAAAATTTGGGAATATAAGTCCAAGCGACATTGATAGAGTGGCAATGGCAACACCAACTCTACCACCAGCATATTTCTATACACAAAGGAACTCTACTTTTTCGATTAATGATTATTGGAAAGAGCAGAGGGAATACTGGTATCCAAAGCTATTTGAAAATAAAAATCCCAAATACCTTGATATCTTTTCACACAAAGTTAATAAAGATAATTTCCCATATGATGAAAGTTTAATTAAAGATGAAAAAGATCATGAAGGCATGCTTCAGGCTAGGATAAAACACCTTACTGAAACTTTGAATATAAGTAAGGAAATTGTATCAGTTCATGATCATCATGAAAGTCATGCATATTATGGATATATTTCGTCACCATATAGAAATGATAATTCACTAGTTTATACAATGGATGGTGGAGGAGATAATGCAAATGGAACAGTATCAATAGGAGAAGCAGGGGAGCCTCTAAATGAAATTTCACGTTCCTCAAATTGTAATATTGGGAGAATGTACAGGTATGCAACACTGCTTTTAGGGATGAGGCCTGCAGATCATGAATATAAGCTTATGGGTCTTGCGGCATATAACAGTGAGAAATATGGGAAGAATGCATATGATGTTTATGCTGAAACATTACAGGTTGACGGGCTTGGCTTTAAATATAAAAATCAAATCAAAGATCATTTCTGGTATTTCAAAGAAAAGCTGGAAGGTCAAAGATTCGATGCAGTTGCATATGGGATTCAAAAAAGGTGTGAAGTATTACTTACTGAATGGGTATCAAATGGTATCAAAGAGACAGGTATAGGAAATATTGTTATGTCAGGTGGAGTAGCTCAAAATATTAAGGCTAATAAGCTCATTGCTGAGTTAGATGGCGTAAATCAAGTGTTCATTCCGCCAGGACCAGGTGATGAGTCAATATCTATAGGAGCAGCTTTCTTAGAGCTTGTTAAAAACGGGATGCAAGTTTCTGATATAAACTCACCATCAGATGGTTATTTTGGTCCTTCTCATTCAGAAGATTCAGTAAAACAAGCAATAGATAAGCATGCAAAGCCTGATTGGAATGTAAGAAAAGTAAAGCCATCTGATGTAGCAGAGCTAATCGCAAATGGCGATGTTGTTTCAAGATTTGGATTGGAGAGCATGGAATTTGGTGCGAGAGCGCTGGGAAATAGATCAATAATTGCTGATCCAAGAAGACCCGATGTAATTCATCATATAAATAAGTTAGTAAAAATGAGAGATTTTTGGATGCCTTTTGCTCCAAGTATTTTAGCTGAAAGAGAAAATGATTATATGATTAATCCAAAGGGGATTGATGGAAGATTTATGGCAGTTGGCTTTGATTCAACAGAGCTTGCTAAGGAACATTTACCCGCAGGACTTCATCCTTTTGATAGATCAGCTAGGCCTCAAATAGTTCACAAAGAAGATAATCCTAGCTACCATGCTCTTATAAAAGCCTTTGAAGACTTAACTGGGGTTGGAGCTCTGATGAATACATCATTCAATATTCATGGTGAACCTATTGTTGGAACACCAGATGATGCATTTGATACTTTTGCAAGATGCGGACTTCATCATTTACTTATTGGAGAATGGTTGATAAGTAAGCCAGCATAATAGTATATTGATTGATTATTAAATGAGTTCTGAATCACTAGTAACAATATATATTCCCTGCAGAAATTATGGGAATTTCTTAACACAATCAGTAGAAAGTGTTTTCAATCAATCTTATACGAATTGGGAGCTTGTAATTATTAATGAAGCTTCTGATGATAACACTTCAGAAATAGCAAAGGAGCTTTGCAAGAGAGAGCCTAAGAAAACAACTTTTATTGACAATAAGAAACCACTTGGACTTCAAAAACTAGCAAACCTTGTTCTAAGTCAGGCTAATGGGAAATACATGATGCGACTTGATGCTGATGATTGGTTAGATGAAAATGCCCTACTTCTTCTTGTCAAAAAATTAGAAAGTTCAAGTGATTCGGGCCTTGTATTTGGAAATTATTACTATACCAATCAAGAAGGAAGTGTGATCGGAGTTGAAACCAGCTTTGAAGAAAATGTTGGAGCATCTTTATCAAAGATACCGCCTCATGGAGCATGTACCCTTTTTAGAACTAGAGCCTTAAAAACTATTGGAGGTTACTCAGAAGATGTAAATGCTCAGGATGGATGGGATCTTTGGTACAAACTTTCAAATAGGATAGGCGCAACAAGCATTCGAACACCTGTTTTTTATTATAGACAGCATAGTGAATCTCTTAGCAAAGATAATGAAAGACTTCTTAATGCAAGGTCGAAAATATTTGAAAATGTTGGAAAAAAACTTGAGGGTGACTATATCCCGACTGTTTTGGCAGTAATTCCTGTTAAAGAATCTTATCCAGACTTTGAGGGAGTTCCTTACGTTAAAATAAATGGAGTCTCACTTTTAGAATACTCAATTAAAAATGCTTCTAAATCAAAAAAGATCACTCAAATAACAGTAATGTCGGAAAGCCAAAATGTTCTGGACTTTTCAAAAAGTCTTATTGACGAGGGTAAAGTCTGCAAACACAGACTGATAAAAAGAGAAAAAATTAAGAAATCAAAAAACATTCCTATCAGAGACTTTATGGCACTTGCTGGCAAGGACTACTTTGAAGAGCATAAAACATATCCTGATATTATTATTTTTCTTAGCATGCATGCCATTAATAGAAAGAAAGATCATATTGAAAAGGCATTAAATGTATTAAGAGTCACAGAAGGAGATAGTGTAGTTTCAGTTGAAGAGGAGCGGGAGCCAATGTTCTCATACTCAAAATCAGGCCTTGAATTGATCAATCCCGGTAGATTTCAAGATTTAATTTTTAATGAAGAAAGACTTTATAGATTTAATGGTTGCTTGATTGCAACATGGTGGGAAGTTTTAAAATCTCATAGTTTATTTGGAGAAAAAGTCTCTTTTGTCGAAATGTCTAGGAAAGATAGTATTCAAATAAAAAATAATACAATTCTTAAAGCTTTTGAGAGCGAAAAAGACTAGATTCTTAAATTGAAGATATTAAAAAAAACTTCATCTATTATTCATCATGCTAATGATCAAGGCTGGGAACATATATTTTTTATAGTTAATCCTGTAACAGTAATTTTAGCTAAACTTATAATTGAAAAATTTAATATAAATAGAAAAAATATAACTATTTATTCCCTGCGCGATACCGATATTTCTTTAATCAAAGGAGAACACAAGCATTTAAAAAAATCATTATTTTATAGGTTATTAATAAAATTAGGTTTAAAGCCAGTGAGTCAAGAAGTGCTCAAGAATATAAATAAAAAAAACAAACCATTCCTGCTATATTGCAGCTGGTGTTTTCATGAGTCAATTTCGACACCATCAATTAACAGGATGCTTGAATCAAAGCTTTCAAAAGGCCATTTTTACATTGAAGAGGGTCAAGCGACATACAGGCCAAGTAAACCATTTAAAGTATCAGAAAAAGTTAGGGAAATACATTCGCATGCTGAGAGTTTTAAACAAATGTATAGAGATGATTCTCATGGATTTATTTCTATTCTTGAAGGAGCATTCCCAGAAGTTCCGATAGAAAAAAGATTAGTTCTAGACAATTTACATGATTTAAAAGACTTTTATGAACCTAAATTGATAGGCAAAAGATATATAGGATTAACTTGTGCACAAAGAAGACTAAAAGATAATGAATGGGAAAATATGTTAAAAAAATTGTTTAATTCAATGCCGCATGGCGGCCTAATTAAGATTCATCCAAGTTTTTTAATGGATAGCAAAAAAAGAAAAAAAATTATATCGATTTTCTATAAGCTAAAGGAGCAATATAAAAATATTGAATTATGTGATGACAATGTAATTCTGGAGATTGAAATGCTGTTTGAAAAAAAAGAACTAACTGGATCTATAACCTCATTAGAGTTTTATGCTAATAATTTAGGGTCAGATTTTAAGAAAATTGAACTTTTTTAGACTACCAATTAGTCTTGGATTCATAGAAATTAACTTCTATATTTTTATCTAGGGCTCCAATCCTTTCAATCATTTTGTCCAAGTTAATATCATTGTTAGGAACAATCATGAAAGATGCTGTTTTATTAAGTGGACCTTTATTAAACCTAATAAGTTTTAGACTTGAAGAAATTTCCATGATTGCGTCCGTAATCTTCTCAAAGTTTATTGATTCATTTTCCCAAGAAAGAATTAGATTGTATTCATTTTTATTATCAATTTTTCTGTTGGACAGCCAAAGGAAGATCATTCCAAGTATCGCTAAGGTAATTATAGTTGTTAAAAATGTATAGCCAGCTGCATAACCCAAACCAATTGCAATTGATAAAAATAAATATACTAGCTCTTCAGGTTCTTTTATGGGCGTCCTAAATCTAACAATGGACAAAGCTCCAACTAAGCCCAAAGAAAGAGCAAGAGAAGATTTAACAATTAAGATGACAAGAAATACTATAGTTGAAAGAATTGGTATAACTGTCCCAATATGGTGCTTACCAGTTAAAGATGTTGAGTATTTAATGTAGAAAAGCCTAGCTATAAAAGACATTAAAACACACATTATAAAGTTAAAAATAACTGAAAAAAGATCTAACTCTGCAAATCCAGAAGAGGAAGTTGCGCTAAGAATTGAGTCAACAGTGTTCATGTTTTTTAACTATAAAAAAATGCTATCATTTCATCTTACAAGTAAAAAATCAAACTGATTTTTTATTATTCGCCTCTTAAGTGCAATGATCAAAAAAAAAGAAAATACAAGAATTTTTATTTTAGTGATATTTGCTTTAGTTCTCTCCTCATTAAGCGTTTTTAATAGAACCAATATATCTATTTTTTTTCATAATACATACGAAAGCCTGATGAGTAGAAATCCAGGATTTTCCTCCTCTCGGAATTTAGTTGATAAGGGAGGCAATATTGATGAATTATCAATTATTGATAGGTTATATCCTCTAATTTTGAATGCAAGATCAATATTTCATCATATCTCTAATGATTCAAACAAAAATTTAGACACCATAGAAATTCTCATTAAGTTTAAGAACTATAAAAAAATACTTGATGACAGAGAAAGTTCTTTAAATAGAGGTTTCCTTGAGAGCCCATCTGAAGTAAATGGTCAAATAAGGTTGGGAGAAGAGATTTATGATGCAAAGTTTAGATTAAAAGGAGATTTATATGATCATTGGGTTAGTAATACGAGGCTTAGCCTAAGAATTAAACTCAAAGATGGCAAAACTATTTATGGGATGAATAGTTTCTCTATTCAGAAACCAAGATCAAGGCAGCATCCATATGAGCAGACATTCCAACAGGTAATGAGCCAATCTTCTAATCTTTCCCTTAACACTCACTATGCAAAAGTAAACTTAAATGGGCAAGATTGGGGGATAATGAATATCGAGGAGCATTTCTCTAAGGAGTTTTTAGAAAAAAAACAAAGGAAAGAGTCATTAATTTTTAGATTTTCTGATGACAGAAAGTGGAAAAATTATGAAAAAGCCTCTAACAATATCTTTTCTCCATACTTGCTTTCCGATAACAAGCTCCATGGAACTTTTTATAACTCAAAAAAATACCTAGAAAATGATCATTACAGAAAAGTTTTCTCATATATTATGCAAGAAAGACTTTTAGATAATCATGCCCACTTGTACTCAACTCAAGAGCATATGAAGCTTTTTTATGCTTCTTTATTTTGGAATAGCTTTCACCCTCTGGCTGATCATAATTCTAAATATTACTTTAATCCCTATACTCTAAAACTTAGCCCAATATCATCAGATCAAGAAATCTTCACCAGTCTAAAGGAAGGCTTTATTGATTCCGTAAAAAATTATGACTTTAACTTAAACTATAAACAGGTATTTAAATTTTCTTTATTAGAGGAATCATATGATGATTCACTTCAAGAAATTATAAATGGAATGGAAAATGTAGAAATTTATTTAAATGAATTTTCTGAAATCTTTCCTTTAGATGAACCTAAAGATGCATCAGTTATTCAGAAAAACCAAGAAATAGTTACAAACAATAAAGATGATCTTTTAGAAAATCTTAAAACCATTAGTGAAAATAAGTATAGGTATTCCAATGATATAGTCATTTCTGATAAGCAAACAAAAGATCTTTTAGATTTTATTCATGTTCGGCATTTTGTAGATGGGAGCCTTGAATTCTTTAATTTGCTGCCATTTGAGGTAAAAATTAAAGAAATACTTTTAGATGATCAACCCATTATGATTGAAGAATTTAAGATTCAAGGTTTTGGCAAAGATTTTTACTCACCATCAACAATAATCACTGATTTAAAAGGAATATTTGATAATCGAATTGATGTTATTAGTGTTTTTAAAGGGGAGGAAAGAAAGACCAGAGTATATCCTTCGATGATAAAAAAGGTATTTAATCCTTTAATGAAAAAAACATCCCAAGATTTAGAATTTCTTAAAGAAGTTAGAGCTAATAATTTTTTTATCAAAAAGGGAGAGTGGCTCGTTGACAGTCCTCTAGTGATTAATGGTGATTTATCTATTGAAGCTGGAACAAAACTTATATTTTCTGAGGATTCCTATTTAATTGTTCAGGGCAGTATTAACTTTAATGGCTCAGAAAATGAGAAAATAGAATTTCTACCAAAAGATAAAAACTGGAAAGGCTTTTATTTAATTTCAGAAAAAGATAAGAAATCCTTTATCAAAAACCTTATGGTCAATAATACTAATGCGACTCAAGTAGGTATCTTAAATCTCACAGGAGGTTTTACAATTTATAATAGCGATATTGTTATAGAGAATCTTTATTTTCAAGATTCAATTGCTGAAGATTCAATTAATATAGTCAATTCTTTAGTAGACATAAATAATTTAAATATCCAAAGGTCTATCTCAGATGGACTCGACTGCGATTTTTGCGAAGGAGATATCAAAAATACCTATGTTGGTCAGATTGGTGGAGATGCTATTGATTTTTCAGGTAGCAATGTACAGATTCAAAACATAAAAATAAATGATGTTAAAGATAAAGCTATCTCAGTTGGAGAAAAAAGCTTTGTAAGAGTATCTGACGGAGAATTTACTAATATCGGAGTAGGTATAGCATCAAAAGATTCAAGTGAGGCATATTTATCCAACTCACAAATTAGAGATTTTGAATTATTTGCTGCGATGACATATCAAAAGAAGATGATTTTTGGGTCTGAGTCTAATCTGTTTTTGATAAATACTGATACATTTGGAGAGAATCCATTTAGGAGTCAAAAAGGGACAAATCTGTTTGTAGATACAGTTAAAATATCTGAAAGTGATTTAAATGTTGAACAAATGTATTCTCAAGGTGTTATGAAGAAATGAATCAAGATTTTAGATATGAAATTAAATTTGTAGCAAATGAAATGAATTTTTCTATATTTAATAAATGGCTATTTTCTGAAACAGACTGCTCGAAAAAATATCCAGATAGACAAATAAATAGTTTATATTTTGATGATAAGAATTTTAGTTGTGTAAGAGATAACCTATCAGGAATAGCACAGAGAAAAAAATATAGACTTAGATGGTATGGCAAGATAGAGCAGGAACTAAGTGATCCAATCTTAGAAGTAAAGATAAAGAATGGAAGACTTGGGTCAAAAAAATATTTTGAAATACCAAATCTTAAGAATAAGATAAATAGTTTAAAAGTTGGTGAAATTCAAAAATTAGCTTTATCGCAGAACCAAAAAAATAAACTTTTTTTAGATAAAGATCTCAATGCGACTTTAATCGTGTCATATTCAAGGAAATATTTCGAAAATAATAATAATATAAGAGTAACGATTGATAATAATATTATTTTTTCTGATCCATCAAGTGGAAAGCTTATTAAGAATCATGACCAATTACTATTTAATAAAAGGATTATTGAATTTAAATTTGGTGTTAGCCAAAAAGATTTTGTTTCGAGATTTATAAAAGACTTAAATATCGTTCCATCTAGGCACTCAAAGTATTTATCTGGTCTGGCAATGTTTGGAAAAGTTAACTATTTGTAGCAGCACATAATGATTTTAAATAGAAAAGTTTTTCAAAATATGGCCCTGTATTTTTATGCATTTAGTATTAATTTTGAAAGTATTGATGTTTTAGGAAGAGGTGCTATGGGGACCTTTTCAATTTCAAGATTGGCAGGAATTCTATATTTGCTTCTTATCCTCCCAAGCTTTTTAATATTTTTTTCTGTAAAAAGAAGTTTTTATTTCCTATGGCCGATGATCGTTTTCATTATTATTTTGACAATAATAAGTATTATTAATATCAATAGTTTCTCTTCTAGGATCTTCGATTTAGCTTTTCTTCTTAACTTTTTTATTTTTATCGGTATGTTAAATCATACCCAAAAAGATAATTTGGTGCTTGATAAAGCTCTTCTAATATATTCCTTGGGTGCATTTATTCCAGCAATGAGTATTTTTTTAGGTTTTGGTGAATCCACTTTGTATAAGGATGATGTTGTTAGAACGGTTGCGTTTGGAGCAAATTCAAATGATTTAGCCATTAAATTAGCAATTGCAATAATAGTCTTAGGGTCGCATATTATTTTTAATCCATTGAAGATTACAAAGTTAAGATATTTAGTGTTCCCTTTAATCTTTATATTGTTATTTGCTTTATTATCTACTGCTTCGAGAACTGGTATTTTAGCTTTATTGGCTGCTCCGCTGATTTGGTTTTTTTTGAAAACCATAACATCCGAGAACAAGTTTCAAAGTTTTTTAAGTGGTCTTTTTCTTAGTTTTATTATTTTGTTGCCAATAATCTTTATTGCTTTGCAGTCATCTTCTTTAATAAGCAGATTTTCTCTAATTGGAGAGGGAAATTTTGGCGGAAGAGAGGTCCTCTGGTTAGCATATGCAATAATGATTAGTGAGAATTTCTTATTTGGTTACGGCTTATCTGGAACTGATCTGGTAACATTCCAATATTTTGGATATTCAGGTGAAACCCCTCACAATATAATTCTTCAAATCTTAATTTATGCTGGAATACCTGGGTTAATTTTCTTCTTCTTGTTTATTTTTCGAATTTTTAAAGCATGCTACTTAATATTCAGAGATAGAGGCATATTGATGCCATCCCTTTTGGCCAGTCCTTTATTAGGATATTTTATGTTAACTCAATCTATTAGTGAAAAAATTGTATGGATAATGATGGCCTATATTGCCGGGGTTTATTTATTTGGCAAAGTGGAAAAACCTTTAGAGAACTTAAAATGAGAATTTTAATTGTTATTGACACGCTTGCAAGTGGAGGAGCTCAAAAACTTAAGGTAAAGCTTGCCAAAGGGCTCAAAAAGAAGGGACACGAAGTAGAATTTTTCATTTACGATACAAACTATCCTTTTTATGAAAAAGAGCTCAAAAAAGCCAACATAAAAATAAATTCTTTTGAAAGAAAATCTCAAGGCTTTTCTTTAGATACTCTTTTTCAATTGAGAAATATAATTAAAGAATCAAAGTTCGAAGTTATTATAAGTTCGCTCCATGCACCAAGCATTTATGCAGCTTTTGCGAAGCTAGGATTGTCAAAAACTTGCTTAATAGTCTGTGAAGAAAGCTCATCAAATGCACCAATTCCCTTACACAAGAGGTTTCTATTTTACTGCTCAACTCTAATTGCTAACTTTATTGTCGTTAATAGTTTTAATGAAGCTAAATTAATAAAAAAAGCCCCTGGCAGAAAACTCAAAACAAAAGTTATTTGGAATGGTTTTGATATTAACGAAGTTCAGTATAAAAAAAATAATCGAAATGATTTAAAAAAGATTCTGATAGTAGGAAGACAAGTTTATGCAAAAAATGGGCTTAATTTAATGAAGGGGTTATCTTTATTTGAATCTCGAAATGATTGGCTTCCATCAATAACCTGGATTGGAAGAAGAGATGACGATAAACGGTCATCAAAAGATATCAAATCCATAAAGATGCAAAAAAATATGGATTTTTATCTTGATAACAACAATTCATTAAAAGAAAGATGGACATGGATAGAATCAGTTGAAAATATTTATGATTATTATGAATCACATGATGTTTTGATAATCCCAAGTATTTATGAGGGACTTCCTTTAGTTTTATGTGAAGCAATGCTTTCGGGTTGCTTTGTAATAGCTTCATCTGTTTGCGATCATCCCAAGATTATTGGTAAAGACGAAAGAGGAATTTTATGTGATCCATTGTCACATCATTCAATATGTTTTGCTTTAGAAAAGCTCATACAAATTGGGACCCAAAAAAGAATTGATATTACTGAAGAGGCTCGAAATTATGCTGAGAAAAACTTTGATTTTTTAGAGATGTTAAATAAGTATGAATCATTATTTAAACAAAATTGAAATATAATTATTCGATGAAAAAAGCGCAAGTTGGTTTGATAGTGGATGATATGGTCCAAGCATGGAACATACATGATCTTATTCAAAGATCACTATCTTCAGAAATATATGAAATTAAGTGCATAGTAATTCAGAAAATAAAGCCTAAAAAATATAAAAATTTTTTTTTGCTTATACAAGATTATTTTTTTAAATTAATATCTTTATTTGAAAGACTTCTAGTGAGAAGATTTTTAAGCACTGAAGGTTTTTTTAAAAAATATGATTTAAATTCTTTTGGAATTAACAGTATTGAGGTAACGCCATTAATTTCAGATAGTGGTTTTGTATATCGATACTCATCTAATGATCTTCAAGAGATTAAAAAACAAAACCTTGACTTGCTAATAAGAGGCGGATCAGGAATCCTAAAAGGAGAAATATTAAATGTATGCCCAGAAGGGATTATTTCATTCCATCATGGAGATAATGATGTTAATAGAGGGGGGCCTCCAGCATTTTGGGAAGTTTATCAGCGAGAAGACTGTACTGGTTTTATTATTCAGATTCTCAATGAAGAGCTTGATGGAGGAAAGGTTGTTTTTAAAGGAAATATACCTACAAGTTTTTTTTATACACTTAACAAAGTCAGACTTTATAGAAAAGCCAACATCTTCATGCATAAGATTTTAGAGGATATGTTTACCAACAAAGAAGCTAGGACCTACAAGAAACTCCCATATGATAAGCCTCTATATAAATTACCTAATTTGCGACAACAAATCAGATATTTGTCCATGACTTTATTTTACATACTAAAAAAAATATTTAGAAAAGTGCTAAAAAAGAGAATTACTTGGAACGTTGCTTATCAATTTACTGATAGTTGGAGGGAAGTATCTTTTAGAAAGTCTAAGATTATAAAAAATCCAACTAATGGATTTATTGCTGACCCATTTTTATTTAAATTTAAGAATAAGAATTTTTGTTTTGTTGAGCAGTATGATTTTAAAACACAGAAAGGTCATATTTCCGTATATGAAATCAACGACTTAGAAGACAAATACATTGGGACTGTTCTTAAGGATAATTTTCATTTTTCATATCCATATATTTTTGAAAACAATGAAGAAATTTATATGTGTCCAGAAACCTCAGAAATGAAAGATATTAGACTCTATAGGTGTTTAGACTTTCCTTTAAAGTGGGAGCTAGAAAAAACTTTAATCAAAGATGTTTCCGCTGTGGATTCAAATATTTTTGAGTTCAATGAAAAGTGGTGGATGCTTACAAATATTGATTCTTCTGATTCCGGAGAGCATTGTTCAGAATTACATTTATTTTATTCAAGTGATCTAAGAGCTAATTGGAAGCCGCACCCCTTGAATCCGATAATTTTTGATTCAAAAACTGCAAGAAACGGAGGCATGATTCTTGAAAATGGTGAATTATTTAGAGTTTACCAAAGGCAGGGTTGGGATAATTATGGAGAGGGTTTCGGTGTTGCAAAGATAACAAATATAAATGAACATGAATATTCTGAAGAACGATTGTTTGAGGTCGGTGCGGGGGCTTTTGATAAAGCTGTTGGAACTCACACCTTCAACTCAATCAATGGATTGGTAGCGACTGACTTTGTTACATTAAGCAAGAAAGGAAATTAGGAATATTAAAGGCGAATGTTTTAAAATGGTTAGAGTTTTAGTGAGAAAATGGATTTAAAAGATAA
>Ga0208130_1000226_pt1 | contig 30475 bp, 27 predicted proteins | sample ETNtaG_31_FD_185771 | JGI IMG/M metagenome (GOLD analysis project Ga0208130, IMG submission 185771) | Marine microbial and viral communities from oxygen minimum zone, Eastern Pacific Ocean - ETNP201310SV78 (SPAdes) (version 2) | ecosystem: Environmental > Aquatic > Marine > Oceanic ... | reverse complement strand
GTTAGCAGACGAAGGTATTCGCCAACTGCCCCGCAGTTGTCGGCCCGGCATTCTGGCCGCCCGTCGGCTCTACGCCGAGATTGGTCATACCGTTGTGCACAATGATTACGACTCAATCAGCCAACGCGCGGTTGTGTCGCGGACTCGCAAACTCCAGATCTTGCTTGGCTTGATTCGCGGGCCAAACGCGGCGCCGGAATACATGCTTGAACCCTGCGCAGCGGAGAATCAATTCTTGCTCGACGCTGTTCCCCACACCGAAGAGTGGCAGCGCTCGAATCAACCGCGGCACTTCTCTGCTAAGGCATCGTGGATACTTGAACTATTCATGGTGATGAAAGAACGCGACGAAATGGCGGCTCAAATACAGCCCCGTAATCGCGATTAACCGCGTCATCCCGTACCCGCGAATACATACTGAAACGCCAGAAAATCCTGCCTCTGCAGAACTTTTCCGTTATCAACCAACTGCTAGCGACAACTACTGACTGAGTAATTCGGGGGCGGAGAAGCCATTTTATTGTGGGTTGACCCGCGATCCCCAAAAAAATATAGTGTGAGTGCACAAAAAGACGAAAAAGAAGTGCACGGGTTCTGGGGTCAGGTCATCAGTCCACCACCCCTCTTGCAGTAAGACCCAGATGGCCGGAACAAAGTTCCAGAAGGGGGAAGTGCAAGTGGTTAACACGACATCGCAAGGCGCTAGACAGCAAGGCTCGGAGGCAAAGGCCGAGCCCCTAAGTAGCTTCTCTATTGGGCACTCACACGACTCTATTTCTGCCGAACTGCAAGGCCGTGCATACGACAATATACGTAGCAATCCGCACGAGCGCTTGTCCTTGGCTGTCTCCTTACCACTCTGTCCGGCCCTCGACCTCACCTGCGGCGCCATCGCGGTCGCCTCAACCAACAGCAAAATGCAGGAGGAGTATACGGCTGCCGTCATCAACGAACTTCAGTCAACTGCTGCGCTCGTAGGCGATAAACGAGAGCTTTGCAGTCTGCAGGTTATTGGCGCGTCGGCTAACTGTCTGTCTGATTTATTGCTCGGGCAGATCTTCTCGACCATTACAGAACATTTTGACGTTACACCGCAGACAGAATTCAGTTTTGAGCTTGATCCGAGGAGGGCCTCACGTTCTCAACTGACGTTTCTGAGGGGTTTGGGTGTAAACGAACTGAAGTTGCAGGTTAGGGATATGCACCCCAGCGTGCAGAATGAGATTGGTCGTTACCAGTCAGCAGAAATGCTAGAGGACGTAATTAATGTCGCCCGGGAGCTTGAATATCAGTCAGTGGGCGCAGACCAATTGTTCGGTATGCCAGGCCAAACACCAGAAACTCTTGCCTCCAGCATCGATTTGCTGGTCTCTCTGGGGGTCGACTGGATCGAGTGTCATCCGTTTGTGAAGCGCGAAAAGCGATTTCCGCACCAAGCCGCATTAACAGACAGAATGTTACCGTCCTTAACCGATAAGCTTGTGCTTTATAACCAGCTCTCAGAGTCATTGCTAAGCTCCGGTTATTCAGTCCTTGGCTTGAGTACCTTTGCGCGCCCGGACCACAAGTTAGCAGTCTCTCGCCAGGCGGGAAAGTTATCCATTAGCACATACGGTTTTCATAACCATCCCCAAGCGTGGGTTCTTGGAGTCGGACTGGGAGCTATAAGCGAACTGCCGGAGATGTTTATCGAAAACGCCCAGCGTTGGGACGACTGGCACGAACATGCCCAAGCGTCTGAACTGCGGCCTAGGTTAGGACTATTAGATTCGAATAACGACGTCGGGTTGCGCTACCTACTTAGGCAACTGTTGTGTAACCAGGGAGTCCCCGCGGGCAGCCCTGCCTTAGAAAAGCGGCTAAGGCCCCTTATTGATCTCGGCGTGCTCGAACAAGCGGATCAGCGATTGCAGATCACGGCTATGGGTCAGGATTGGTTGCCCGTGTATTTGTCAGACTCCTCACCCGCTTTTCGGTGTATATAGGCACTCACTTATTAGCAGGGCTTGCTCGACCCAGTACCGAAAGTTCTGTTGAGATTGAAGTACCGCGGAGTTTTTCCCACTCAAGTCTAAACCAAGGGGTGAACACCTCTGGTGAGGAATCTACCCACTCGTCCAAGTCCTCGAAATTGATCCAGCGGTGTGCGTCGACCTCCTCTCTGTTAGGAGATATGCTAGTTTGAGGTTTCCCCACGTAGACCGAGCAAATTTCGTGCTCGGCACCAACGTCCAAATACGTAGCATGATAGGTAAACCGGTATGTGAAGTAGAGATCCGCTTCGCACCCCATCTCCTCTTCAATTCTGCGATGAGCCGCTTGCTCTAAGCTCTCGCCCTTTCTAGGGTGACTACAACATGTATTGGACCAAAACCCGGGCCAAAGTAACTTGCTCTGGCTGCGCTTTTGAAGCAATACCTGTTCTCTGTCGTTAAAAAGAAGTATGGAAAAGGCTCGATGTAAAGTCCCGTCGCCTAAGTGCGCTTCCAGTTTTTTAGGATAACCGACAATCCGATCGTCGGCTTCCACTGCAATAATGCGTTCGTCATCGAACGATACGACTCGATCTTTCGAACTCGATTCCAGCATAGAAATTAGCGGGCTAGGTAAATGACCCGCTCTCCAGAAGAGAAATTGCGTAGCAACAGCATCAAAGTCTCTAGCGATCGACAGCTCTGGGGGCAGGGTGATCGCAACTTCTTGGCCAGCTCCGCAACCGGCTCAGCCACAGTAGGCCTCGCCACGGGTCTAAACAGTTGGGGCTTTTTATTCAAAGCCCCCCATTTCTCAGCTTCTCACGTGAGGAGCTGCTTCCTGTTGGGTGCTGACTGCAGCCATGCCGCCAGCATTTGGATCACCAAGCCAGTCATACCGCTCAGTGCTCAACAGAATGAAATGGATCATCAGAGCCAATGTGAATAGGAAAGCCGAAATGCCTACCATCACTTGGCGCGGGTCAAACATCATCCATAGTCTGTGCATATTTTTTTACTCCAACTTTTTTGCGTGAGAGAAATTCTCAAGCGTTATTAGATTTTCCGGCTCCTTAGAACCAGGGCTTCCATGTGTAGAGCAACCAATGTGCGACTATGGCTACAATCGTGAAGCCCGTGAATCCCATGATGTAAGCTGAATGGAATTCCTTTGCTTCACTTTCGCTTAGACTACTCATAGCGTTTCCTCCTATTGCAATAGGTAATCGTGTGTCGTCAACGGTGCCCACTTGGACTACCGTAGCGACGCTTTTGCAAAACGAGTGCAGCGTGTTTCGTTGCTGACTCATCTCTATTTGCAGACACGGTTAGTGCCCACAAATTCTTACCTGCCCTAGTGAGGTTTGATGTGGCTTCTTATCGGCCAGTTTTACGTTAGATCCTCAAAGCTGTTTCAGTTCTTCCATGGGGGGACCTCAAGGATCAAAATCGTCACCTGACGAGGTACACCCCACTATTGATTGCGGCCTACGGGACCATGCCTCGCTCCAGGGCCCATAAATACCAGTTATCGACTGCGGTCCCTGTTAGCAATATGCCGATACCTCCGGTGATGACCGTGAGTACCGCAAACCACCAAGCCCATCTGTGTATCGATTCAACTGAAGCGTTGAAGCCCATGCACCATCTCCAGAACAATGCACCCCTTTCCGCTCCTGTGCCTCGATCAGTAATTTGATCAATTTCCCGGTCGGCCCCATATCGAGAGGTCGCGAGGATAGTTGCACCGTGCATAGCGAACAGAACTGCTGATCCATAAAGGAAGGCAATCGATAGCATGTGAAATGGGTTGTAAAAAAGGTTTCCGTACCGGAGCGAGAAATTCTGAGTCCAGTCTAGATGAGAGAAAATCCCGTAAGGGACAGCCTCGGACCATGAGCCCATTAAAATGGGACGAAAGAAGCCCAAAACTAGATACAGCCAGATCGCTGACCCAAAAGCCCAAGCAAGGTAGTTACTCATACCGAGGTTCTGAGAAATCTTAAAGGTACGCCACCACCACAACATTATGGACGCGGTAAGGAAGAAGCCAGCGATAAGGAACCAGCCGCCATCCCAAAGCGGAGGAAAGCTGAGGCCGTATTTGGCTGGCGGCGGATCCAGAGTTAGCCAAAAGAAGTTCTTCATGAACTCAATCGGGCTCCAATCCACAGACGCAGCCATGTTCATCCCCATAATAAAGAAGGCAACAAAAAAGGTGATGATCGAGGCGATGCCGGTAGCGCCTAAATAAATGGGGCCAATTTGTGCGTCACCAAATCTACCCATAAACGTACTGTGATAGATGCCACCAACGCGTTGATATTCAGCGTCGCCGATAGGTACGCCAGGGTAGTCAGGAGCGGCAACCTGAACTTTTGTAAAAATATTTAAGTTCTCTCTCATTTCAAAGCTCTCCTCTAGCTCCAAATTGGCAGTTCAAGCCACCAGTTCCACCAAGAAGGCCACGATTCACTCCATAACGGCCCGCTGATCAACATACATATGGCGCTCCAGAAAGCTGCCGATATCGCGGTGAACATGCCAAGTCGGTGTATGCCAAGCGCGCCAATGGAGTAACCAATGTTGTCTCGGAAGAATGAATTCTCGTGCTCACCCGTTTTCACGTTCTCGCCGCGCCTTGGATCTGTCGCCATCAAAATCAGTGATCCGTGCATCGCTAATGCGAGACAGGTGGTGAAGAAGAAAGTGACCGCGATCATATGAGCGGGGTTGTAGTGAAATGCAGCGTATTGGTAGCCGATATAGCTAACCCAATTTAGGTGACTCATGATGCCGTAGGGGAACCCATGTCCCCATGCTCCAAGCAGCCAGGGCCTGATTACCACCAGAGAAACGTAAGCAAATACTGCAAAACTAAAAGCGAAAGGAACGTGAAGTCCCATTCCCAACTTCCTGGAAATTTCAACTTGGCGCATTATCCACGAGCCAAACGCACCACAGGCAAATACGGTGATCCATTGCCACAGTCCACCCTCATTCATCGGTGCCAAGCTCAGGCCGTAACTGAGCGCTGGTGGCTCAATACTAATTCTCCAGACATTCCAGGTGTCACCCTGCGCTGCACCGTACAAAATGAGCGCGGTGCCCAGAATCGCGCACACTGCGGTCGTCACTCCAAAAAAGCCTACATAGAAAGGTCCCACCCAAAAATCGAACAGGTCACCTCCTATAAGCGTGCCTCCTTTGACGCGATACTTTTTTTCAAAACTCAGCATCGACATATTTAGCCCTCCCCTCAGACGCTCGGCGTCTATTTTCCTTTACAACGTTTATATCTGTTCATTAGCGAACCAAAACTGACTGGCTCATTTACACCCTCATAAAAAGGTATGGCACTACACTATTGGTCTGTGTAAGCGCCTCTTTCCACCAATTTTGTTGTGTGTTGTCTCGTGACGAACTCAAGACCTTCATCGCCTCCGCAAAGACGAACCACGAGAACACTACGATGAAAACAAGCTTGAACTGAAGTTGATCTAATTTTGTTCGGCGATCGATAGAACGGTTAAGAACTTGTGACTTCATTACGCCAGCTCCTTCCAATGTGTGAGGTGAGATCGCAGTCATGCTGCATCACCAAATTGCAAACTTTCACTTGCGTGTTGGACATGATCAATTTCCACTGTGGCGACTCCTGCAGCACGGGCCACCTGCTCTGCCGCATCGCGAAGCCGCTTGGCCGCTGAAATGCGGACCAGAATCGGTTGTGCCGCAACAATGCGATCGAGACCGTTCTGCGCGGTATCGGCCCACAGCAGGGTCTCTGCTGCGCGCGCAGGCGTGGCCTCGACCTTGTCGAGATCGGTACCGAGCGGTAAAACATTAAAGAGGGCGTCAAAGAGGGCGTTGCACACTTCTTGCACCAGATAGCAGGTGCCGGCGTAGCCCATAAAGGGCGTGCCCGTGTGTCGCCTAATAATCGTGCCGGGCAGCGAAGCGGGAATGTAGACGCTCTTGTTGCCCGCCTCGTTGACATACATGCGCTCGTTGTAACCACCGAATACCAGTAGCGCTCCGGACTGATGAATGGCGTCTCGGACCTCCTGGTTGTCGGGCTTGACGCCCGCTTTGCGCGAAAAGTGGAAGGCGCATGGGAGACCCAACTCGCCCTCAAGGAAGTGTCGCAGTCCCCGGGTGTAGGTTTCGGTTGCCACAACACCAAAACTGGCCGTGCCAAAGAAATCCTGCGTCACTGAGCGCCACAGATCCCAGACGGGCTTCAACGTGGTGTGCTTTTCCTGCTCAATAAACGGCTCGGGGTCCAGATCCAGCTCTTCGCCCAGGGCTCGGAGGAATTTGGTGGTGCTGTCCAGACCGATCGGCGCCTGGAAGTAGGGTGTTTCGAGTGCCTCACAGAGCTTGCGCCCATACTCGCGGTACAGGCAAACATTCGCGTCAGCATCGGCAAGGGATACCACGTCGTCCAGCGGGCAGCCCAGCGGGAAAATCATATTGATTTCGGCACCGATGCCCTCAACCAGCCGCTGAATCTCGGCGAGATCGGAGGGGGTGTTGAAATAGCCATAGGCCGGGCCGATGATATTGACGCGCTTGATGCCGTCGTCCGCCTTCTTGGCTTTGCGCTTCTTCGCTTTAGCCTTACCAAATTGATCCCAGAGCCACACCAGGGCGCGATCTGCGCTCTGCCACTGGTCCTCATCAATGGTGCGCGGCAGAAAGCGCTGAATGTTGGTGTCCTCGGGCGTGACGCCACCGCCGATCATCTCGGCAATAGAGCCGGTGACCACCACGCTGGGTTTTTTGGGATCCAGCATCTGGTGGGCCCGGCGCAGGGCACCCTCGGTACCGCGCTGTCCCAGTTCTTCCTCGGCAAGACCGGTTACCACGATCGGCAGTTCGTGGGGTGGGAGGGCGTCGGTGTAGTGCAATACCGAGGTGACGGGCAGGTTCTCGCAACCCACCGGGCCATCAATGATGACCTGCAGGCCCTTGACCGCCGTGAACATATACACGGAGCCCCAGTAGCCACCAGCGCGATCATGATCGAGAACTAACATCAGCCTGCCTCCCCCATGCCGTGGCGATCGATGATCTGAGGCGTCCAGATCCCGGTTTTGGTGCCGCTGCCGACACCTGCGAAGAAGGACTCCATGTTCTGGAAGCGCTCCTTGCCCGCTATTGCCGTGTTGATTACCTCAGCCAGAGATCCGGCGCCGGCGACGCCCATCAGGGGTCGGGCGGAAATCAGATTGGTGAAATAGAGGCTCGGAATCGACAGCTCTTTGGCGTGCTGTACCACCGGCGTGGTGCCGATCGCGATGTCCGGATCAAAGGTGTCCATGGCGTACAGATCATCTTCGAGCGACGCGCGGAATTTGACGCTCACACCCCGGGCCTCAAGCCACTCGCAGTCATGGGCTGACCAATCTGATTTAGCGCAGGCAGTACCCACGTAGCGCACATTAGCGCCGCTTTCGATGAGCAGTCGCGCGACGATGAGTTCTGATCCTTCGTAGCCCGAGAGGGTAATGCGTGCATCAATGGGGTTGGCCTCGAGCACGCCTCGGATGGCAGAGAGTTGTGCGTTCACCGCCTGGTCAATCTGCTTCTTGGGAAGGTTCAGCACATCACCCAGATGGGTCAGCCAGTCCCGCGTCCCTTCAACACCTACCGGTGCAGAACCCAGCAGTGGGCGCCCGGCGGCCTTGAATTCGCGCGCGGTAGCCGCATAAAAGGGGTGCAGCATGGCCACGGCGGAACAATCCAGCGCGGCATACAGCTCTCGCCATTCACGGGTTGGCACCACCGGGCCGGCCTTGACCCCCATGGGCTGCAACATGCGGCCAATGGTGATTGCGTCCACCGGGAAGATTTCGCCGACCAGCGCAACACTCGGTGCGGCAGTCTCGGTTTCAAGACCAGCGGGACGGGCTACGGGTCCAGCCTGAATCTCGTTTCGCGCATAGCCCAGCATGGCGCCGGCGAGCACATCCTTGGCTTCCGCATGGGTCGGCACGCCAAAGCCCGGGACGTCAATGCCAATGATGCGCACCCCGTCAATCTCGTCGGGGAGCAGATCCAGCGGCACGCCAGATGCGGTCGGCACGCAGAGGTTGATCACCACCACCGCGTCGTATTCGTCGGGGTTAGCCAGTTCGTGGACGGCTTCGCGGATGTCCTCAAACAACTTGCCAGTGACCAGCGACTCGGAGTCGAAGGGCACATAGCCCACCGTGCGCTTGGCACCGTAGAAGTGCGATGTAAAGGTCAAGCCGTAAACGCAGCAGGCGGAACCTGATAGCACCGTCGCCGTGCGACGCATTCGCAGCCCGACTCTTAGCGAGCCAAAGGCAGGGCACATGCTTTGCGGTTGATCATGGGGACCCTTCGGGTAATCCTGATCATACTGTTCCAGCTGGGCGCTCTTGCCCGCCTTCGCAGCTGCATCGCGCATCACATCTTCGCCCGCATGACAGCCCGCCGCCTGCGCGGTGTTCTCGCTATCAACGGCAATGACGGCGTCAGACGGTGTCATAAATGACTTCCAAAGAGGGTTTGTTCAGGTGCTCAACGTTGCAAAGATCCTCTAGGCTCGCGGGCTGTAAGACCACGTCGCGGCCTACAGTGTCGCCATCGAATAGCTCCAATAGTCCGTCTTGTGAGAGGGGCTCTGGTTTGTGGGGAGGCGCCTCTGCCACATTGACTGCCAATTCGCTAAACAGTGAGCCCCACTCGCTTTCGGGGCGCCCGATAATTTCGTAGGAGGCGCTTTTTCGACGGATATCGTCGTTGGCCGGAATCGAGGCGAGCTCGGGAATGCCGACGGCCTTACAGAAGGCCTGGGCCTGCCCGGCGCCATCGTCTTTATTGGTGACCATGCCCGCCACGCCCACGTTGCCGCCCAGCTTACGGAAGTATTCAACGGCGGAGCAGACGTTGTTGGCGACATACAGTGACTGCAGGTCGTTCGAGGCCACCACAATCACCTTCTGGCACATGTCCCGCGCAATGGGTAAGCCGAAGCCGCCACAGACGACATCGCCCAAAAAGTCGAGTAATACGTAGTCGAAATCCCAGTCGTGGAAGCCGAGTTTTTCCAGCGTCTCAAAGCCATGGATGATGCCGCGGCCGCCGCAACCTCGGCCGACTTCCGGGCCGCCCAGTTCCATGGCGAACACGCCATCGCGCTTGAAGCACACGTCACCAACCGACACCTCGTCGCCCGCGGCCTTCTTCGCGGAGGCGGTTTCGATGATGGTGGGGCAGGCTTTGCCGCCGAAGAGCAGTGACGTGGTATCACTCTTGGGGTCGCAGCCGATCAGTAGCACTTTCTTGCCCTGCTGGGCCATCATGTACGAGAGATTGGCCAGCGTGAAGCTCTTGCCGATACCGCCCTTACCGTAGATCGCAATGATCTGGGTTTTGGGTGCATCGTCTCCGGAGGAGGCCAGTAAATCGGCTCTCTCCCCAGTGGATTCCAAACCCGGGTCATATAGCTTGGCACTCTCCGGTGCGTTCATGCGTCTCTCCAATCGAGGACCATCTTCAGGCAGCGAGGATCAGAAAACGCCTGTTGGTAGGCGGTTTCAGCGCTGTCATAGGGTTGGTCATGGGTGATAATGCCGCTCAGTGACAGATCTCCCCCTGAGATCAGGTCGAGGGCGGTTTGCATATCTTCCGGCTGCCATTCGGCACTGATGCGCAAGTCGACTTCGCGCATGAACGCGGCCGGGAAATTGAACTGAATGGGTGCTGCGTAGAAGCCCGCGAGGAGCACTGTGGCGCCTTTGGCGAGGTGATGCACCGCTTGATCGATGATCAGACTGGCACCGCTCACATCGCAGACGCGTTGGTAGTCGCGACGGTCATCCTCTTTAGGGTCAATCACGGGGTAGTTGTGGTGACCTTCGCGACGCTCGGCGGCGGTTTCCCAGACCACAGGCGTCATCTGGTATCGGGCCTCGGTGACGCGGACCAGTAGGCGCCCGAGGGCGCCGTGGCCAATGATCAACTCGGGCGGCCCGAGATCTTCCATGCGCCCCAAGGCATGACAAGCTGTGGCAGCGAGCGCAAGCAACACACCGGTTGATTCCATTTCTGAAGGAAGTGATATCAGGCGATTAGCGGGCACAACCAGCGACTGCGCGGCACCACCAAACAGTCCGTGTACATCGGTGAAGCCTCTGCTTCCAGGCACAAAAACACGCTGACCCGCTGTCAGCTCAGTATCTTTGCCAGATTCAATCACGCTGCCAACGCTTTCGTAGCCGGGCACGAGCGGATACGCCAGCCCCGGAAAGGGCGGCATACGCCCGTCCCACAGCAACCTCTCGGTGCCGGTGCTGATGCCGGTCCAATGGACCTTGACCACGCAATCTGTACTGTGGGGCTCGGGCAACTGAACGTGGCGCAAAGCCATTTTCCCCGGTTGCTCGAATACCACCGCAGTAGACCTTGCTCCCATGGCGGTGCTCTCTTACTTCATTATTTTTGGCCGATCAGGCACCCTTTTGGGGCGTCTGGGCGGTACTACTTCACAAGTGTCATTCTAAATTAACATTTAAAACTGTCAAATATTAAATACAGCCCGTTCTTAAGCGGTTTTAGACGCCTAAACGCTACTCTTTTCAGCAATCAGTACCCGCGTTAGCGCTGGAATGGGGGTGTTGAATTCGCGTACAGCACTGAATCCGGCGGCGAGGCACATCGCGGTGAGTTCGTCTGCGGTACGAGGTCGACCGCTACCCATCGCCCATAAATAGAAACTGAAATAAGTATCTCCGATGGGCTCGGCACCCGGTGTGCCGGCCATCGGCTCGGCGATCAAAAGGTGGCCGCCAGGCTTCAGTGCGCTGCACAGGCGACTCAGAAGCCCGTTTATCGGTTCATCGTCGTGGTCATGGAGCACCCGAATCAGAGAGAACAGCTCAACGTCCTGAGGTAAGGGCGACCGGAACATGTCAGTCGCCACAAATCTTATATCGCTATTGGCACGCTGATTCTTAGCTTCAGAGACCACCTCGGGGAGGTCTAGGACGCTCACGGCAATATGAGGATGACGTTTAGTCACCATGCGAGCGAAATGACCCGTGCCGCCGGCCACATCAATCAGGCTCTGATATTCGTTGAGTGACACGGTATCGAGAATGTGGTCCGAGATGAGCGCCAGTGAACTGCTCATTAGCTGGCTGTACTCTCTGTGGCCTTCATCCGGATTATTGCCGCCGGGCACGTAACTCCAATAATCACGAAGCCCCGTGCTGTCTCGGTGTTTGAGCACCGCTAGAGGGTCGGCCAGATCGCGATACAGCACCGCATGGTGCCTTACCATATCTGCTACACCGGGGTTGCCAAGCACAGATGCGCCGAGTTCACCCACCATCCAGAAACCTCGTGACACCTCCTCGGTTAACTTCAATGCCTGAGCGGCAGTCAGCAGCGTGTGCGCAGCACGCGGTGTGAGTCCGCACATGGCGGCCACTGACTTCGTCGATTCGATACGGCCCTGCAGAACGGCCAGCAGGTTACTTTGGACGACCGCGGTGAGTGTCTGTGTGTAGACAAACCCTGCTGTCAAATGATGCAGCTCAACCGCTTTTTTACTCGCAATGCGTCGCACTAGCGGCGTTTTCGCTGCCCATCGTTGGAACTCAGTGTTGGCCAGCAGCCGGTTACGAAATAGTCGCCAGCGACATCGCCAATCTGAAGGGGTAGGCTGTTGGTCCGGCCATATGTCGGGATCAGCCAACATCAATCAGGCCGCGGTGCGTCCCATTTTCTCTGGCACGAAACGTGCTGACTGTGCCCGGACAAGTCGCACCAGATTGTCGCGCCCCGTGCAGTGGGGGACGCTGTCGAGGCCTTCCTCCAGTAACGTTTTGAGCCGATCGGTCGCCCCGTCCAGGCCGAGCTCATGAACCGCGTTGGGGCGTCCGAGCTTGGCGTCAATACCCACCGCCTTGCCGATGGTTTCGGGGTCACCCACGGCATCCTTGATGTCGTCAGCGACTTGAAACGCCTCGCCAATACAGGCGCCCAGATTCACCCAAGGCCCTGGATCTACGCCGGCCGCGGCCGCGCCCGCGCAGGTTGCAGCGATAAAGAGCGCGCCAGTTTTGGCGCGGTGATAGCGGGAAACATCTACGCTGGGCTCGCACTCCCAGGCCTGGCCAGCTGCTATGCCGTGCGGCGCGCCAACTCCTCGTGCCAGTATCGACAATATCAGGGGCACTCGCTCAGCCCTGACATGGTGGATAGCATGAACCGCTAGCGTCTGGAATGCCGCGACGATAAGGGCATCGCCCGCCAGCACTGCAATACGCTCGCCAAACTTTGCGTGAACCGATGGTTTGCCGCGGCGCTCGATGGCGTCATCGAAGCATGGTAAGTCGTCGTGAACCAGTGAGGCGCAATGTAGGAACTCTACCGCCGCTGCCGCTGCGGCCGCCAGTGGCCTGTCACTGCTGTTATTGGCTAGCGCTACCGCCATGCAGAGCTGCGGTCTCACCCTTGCTCCACCGGGGAAGACGGCGTATTCCATAGCCTGTGCGAGCATTGGCGGGCATTGGGAAGTGGTATGTTCTGCGAGGAATTCGCGAATATCTCCCTCGCAGTCGAGCAGCGGGTCCTGCATGAGCAGCCCTCCCCTTTATGTCAACACAACATGACAGTTATAAGTGTTATATTTATATGACAAACTACGCCACTCTCCCACGCCGCGCAACCCCTATGAATCAAGCCAACAAAATGCGCTCTTCCGATCCGCACTCTGCCGGCCTGGCAACAGATGGCCTCGGTTTCAGTCGCCCTGTTCCAGCTGGGGGGTATCGATGGTGGTATATCGATGGTTTCAGTGACTGTGGTCAATTCGGCATTACGCTGATTGCTTTTATCGGCAGCGTGTTCTCCCCTTATTACTTCCGCTCGAGATCCAAGGGCGCCATGCTCGCTGAGGACCACGTCAGTCTCAATGCGATTCTCTACGGACCGAGTCAATCCCGTTGGTGCATGACCGAGCGCGGCAGCACTGCGCTGTCACGGTCATCGGCTTATCTTGCGATTGGCCCCAGCGCTATGCGACTCGCGGACAGCGGAATAACTATCGAAATCGACGAACGTGCAACGCCCTTTGGGCAGCGAGTGCGTGGTGTCGTTCAGCTTCAATTTGAGAAGCGCGGAGATACGTGCTTTGAGTTGGACAATGCAGGAGAGCACTGGTGGTGGCCCATAGCGCCGCTCGCGCAGATGCAAGTTGCAATGGAGCGACCGGCATTGGAATGGACAGGCTCGGCTTACATGGACTCGAACTTCGGAGCACGTCCGATTGAGACAGGTTTCTCTTCGTGGAACTGGTGCCGAGGACATTCAGCCGCCCGAGGCTGTCAGATCCACTACGACGCGCAGCTTGCTGCCGGCGGCAGCAAGCAGTTGTCACTATCAGTTGATGATCGCGGAGTAATGCGTAGGCAGGATTTTCCTGCGCTTCAGAACTTATCTAGGGCTCCAGTGTGGCGGGTAGCTCGCCCTGCCAGATTACCAGCATCTCGGAATATAAGCGTCAAAACACTCGAGGACACGCCCTTCTACACCCGGTCACAGGTGCGCGTAGATGGTCACGAGTTCATGCATGAGAGTCTCGACTTGCGTCGCTTTTGTCGCCCGTGGGTTCAGTTTTTGCTGCCATTCAGGATGCCGCGAATCGGCTGAGGCAGTCAGTCCCGCCCTTGGGGTTGAGCGTGTACGGCCATCTCGTCGCGTTACTTCAATACTATCAAGAGATCGCTCATTTAGGGCGAGTTGGTCGACCGTCGCAGACGGTAGGCTATCCGAGATCGCTCTCCTGCACAGAAGGGAAAAGCGAGTGCATTTTCATAAGCAACTTTGTTTCACCCTCGAACCGCAGCTTTCTCATGAAGAAAGCTTGCGGACCCTTCAGCTTTCCGATTGCCATGCCGATATAGGTCTCGCTGGACATTCTCAATGTCAGCGTTGCTGACTCCTCCAGCCCTTCGTTAGCGGTGCATGTGCCATTGTTAATACGAAGCACAAAGTTGCCACCATCCTGACCACTAATCACAAACTGGATAGTCGCTTCTAGCCCGATAGCTTTGTCGGCGGCAAATCTTGTGGGCATACCGAAGATGAAGTCTTTTACTTTGATATCTGCCATGTGATCGCAACGTGATACCATGAAATTCCACGGTAACTTGATCCTCGCCGAAAGACCACCGGTCCATAAATAACAAACATCCGGAGGTTAATAATGGACATCCGTCTAATTCTCGCAACTTTTGTGACACTAGTACTGCCAGCCGTTATGGCCTTCTGGATAACGATTCATGGGTGTCTTAATTTGTGGCGCAAGGCAGGCGTGATACCAGCCTATAGTGCCGCGGCGCTCACTATGACAATCGCCGCATGGCTTGCCTGGCATTGGCGTGAGCTGCTGCTGGGGCCTGACCTGGGTTTTAGTTGGCTGACGGTAATTCCCGGGGTGTTGATATACGCCGTCTTTATCTGGCTCTCAAAATCTGTTCGAGCGCATCTGAGCCTCAGTACTTTTGCTGGAGTGCCAGAGATAAAAAATAATTCGCAATGCCTTATCACGGAAGGCCCTTATACGGTCGTTCGCCACCCAAGATATACCTTAGTGATCGTCGGCATCATCGGGTGGTGCCTCGTTTGTAACTTCCTGGGAACCTACCTACTCGGTGTAGCCGCCATACTCGGTTTTTATTTCATAGCAGCCCTCGAGGAGCGTGAGCTTCGGCAAAGATTCGGACAAGCGTACTTCGACTACCAGGAGAAAGTGCCTCAGCTCATCCCCACTTTGACTGGGTTAGTCAGTTTGTTCCGCTTTAGAAAAGCGTGAACTAGTATGGATGTGATTTCGCCACTCAACATTGTCCTTAACGGCAAGGCACATGAGATCAACGTTAGCAGCGTCGACACGTTATTGACGGTTCTGCGAGATGATTTGGGTGTCAAGAGTGTCAGAGGAGGGTGCGACAGCGCGCAGTGTGGCAGTTGCACCGTGCTACTGGATGGTAAGTCGGTAAAGAGCTGTTCAGTTCTGGCGCTTCAGGCAAATGGTCGGGCTGTTGTCACTGTCGACGGTTTGGCCGAAGCTGATCGTCGCAGTTCTTTGCAAAATCATTTCTCAACACAGCACGCACTGCAGTGTGGGTTTTGTACTCCCGGCATGTTGCTGAAGGCATCTGAGTACCTGGCTCAAAACCCCGACCCGGATCCTGCTCGAATCCGTCAACAGTTGCGTGGGAATCTATGTCGTTGCACCGGTTACCAAAACATTGTCAGCGCAATTAGTTCAGCGGCTATGGGCGAGGATTCTGACCAGCCTGATTCCGAGAATCTCTGTACGCAACCTAGTCGTGTGGAGGACTCCAGACTGTTGTGTGGAGAAGGCACTTTTACTGACGATATCGAGTTGCCCGGCCAACTTTATGCAAGTTTCCTCCGTTCTGAAGTGGCGTCGGGAGAAATAAAAGAGATAGATCTAACAGCTCTGAAGGAGCTTGATGGAGTCAGCGACGTATTTACTGAGCAAGACGTTTTGTCTGATGGACTCATGAGCCCTAGTTGCAGCTGGCAAATTATGGATGTTTCCGGGGAGCCTATGCGTGCAAAAAGTAGGCCGCTCCTCAGTAGCAAGAAGGTTAAATACGTGGGGCAGCCGATAGCCATGATCGTAGCCACCTCCCGGAAGGTTGCGCAGCAAGCGGTGCGTAAGATCAAAGTCCACTACGACGAATCCAGACCCGTTATCGATCTAAATTCGGCACTAAAATCTCGGCTTGTTCATGAAGCGCTAGACAGCAACACAGCCTTCAATTGGCAATTAGGTGACGAAGAAGCAGTTCAGCAGGCGTTTAGCTGCGCGAATCATGTTACATCGATGCAGATAGTGAATAACCGTTTAATAGCGGCACCACTAGAGACGCGAGCGGCCAATGGCAAATATGACGAAGCGACGGGGCGATACACTCTGTACGCCACCACCCAGAATCCGCACATATTGAGACGAGTTTTAGCGGAAGAGGTAGGCATAGCGCCAGAGCATGAGATCGACGTGGTCTCAAAGGATGTTGGAGGAAGCTTCGGCTCTAAAATATTTGTCTATGGAGAGGAGTGTCTTTGCCTTTGGGCGTCGCGAAAATTAAAAGCCCCAGTAAAGTGGTCCGCAACTAGAGCAGAAAGTTTCGCAGCCGACGTTCACGGAAGAGACCATCTTACGGAAGCAGCTATAGCGCTTGATCGTGATGCTCGTATAACCGCAATCAAAGTTAACACGCTAGCCAATTTAGGCGCGTATCTCTCGCCTTTTGGTTCACTCGTTCCCACATATAACTACGCAATGATGCTGGCAGGTCCTTACTCAATTCCCAACGTGGTTGCAGATGTGACAGGTGTTTATACGAACACCTCACCAGTCGACGCATATCGCGGAGCGGGAAGACCTGAGGCAACGTTTGTTATCGAGACTCTCATTGATAATGCCGCAAATGAGCTAGGGCTAGATCCGAGTGAGTTAAGGTCACGGAATTTAGTCCAACCGGAGCAGATTCCATATCAAACACCGACAGGACTTGTGTTTGACTCTGGAGACTTTCCAGCACACTTTGAAAAAGCGCTTGAGCGTGCCCAATATTTTTCATTTAAAGAGAGGCAGCAGGAAAGCTTAAAGCAGGGCAAGAGGCGCGGTATCGGTATTTCGAACTATGTCGAAGCATGCGCAATAGGGCCCTCCGCTATAGCCGGTGTTCTGGGGGCTGATTACGGTCTATGGGAATCAGCCACTGTTAGGTTCCTACCCACCGCTAAACTAGAGGTTGTTACGGGGTCTCATTCTCAAGGACAGGGTCACGAAACCACTTTTGCGCAGGTAGCGAGCAGTTTGCTCGGGGTGTCTTTAGAGGATATTTCTGTTCTGCACGGCGATACGCGTTGCACTCCAGTAGGTATGGGGACCTATGGCTCAAGATCTCTCTCAGTGGGTGGTTCGGCCGTTGTCCTAGCCGCCAAAAAATTGGTCGAGAAGGGGCGAGCGATTGCAGCGCATTGCTTTAACTGTCAATCATCGGGAGTCGAGTTTGCATCTGGTGTATTCAAGCGCGCTGACGGTGAGGATCAAATAACGATTCAAGAAATAGTGCGTATTGCCCATGCCCCTCATAACTATCCCGAAGATCTGGAGCCTGGGATGGAGGCTACCGCGTTTTACGATCCGAAAAACTTTACCTATCCGTCCGGTACACACATTTGCGAAGTGGAGATTGACCCTGAAACCGGATCAGTAGGCGTGGTTAATTACACAGCGGTCGACGACTTTGGTGTTGTGGTTAACGAGCCTATTGTAGAGGGGCAGTTGCATGGTGGTATTGCTCAGGGTGTTGGTCAAGCGCTATGGGAGCATGTCAAATACGATTGTGAGACGGGAAATTTGATAACTGATTCTTTTAACGAATATGCCGTTCCGAGAGCTGAGTCGCTCCCCTCATTTGATATTTCTTTTACCGAGACGCCTTGTGAGCACAATCCTCTTGGAGTGAAGGGTTGCGGAGAGTCAGGGGCAATAGCCGCACCGCCAGCGGTAATGAATGCTATTTACGCCGCGCTGGGTGAACGCGTATCAATGCCAGCTACGCCCGAAAAGGTTTGGCGCTGTATCAAAACATCTGCTGGGAGTGCGTGAACATTTCATCAACATTTCACAGCCCTGAAACAACCGCCGATGCTGAAGCAATTTATCGTGAGTCGAAACATCCGATCTATCTTAGCGGCGGTCAAGAAGTGGTGCTGCGCCTTCAGCATGAGCTGGAACACATCTCAGATTTAATAGATCTATCCAATATCGATGAGTTGCATGGTGTTCATGCAGAGGGTTCCACCCTGTCAATTGGTGCGGGCGAAAACCACGCTGCAATAGCTGGGTCAGCTGTAGTTGCCCACACAGCGCCCGTGTTGAGCGAGCTTGCCTCTCACATTGGTGATTCGCAAACGAGAAATAGAGGAACGATAGGTGGTGCAATAGCGTCTAAAACGCGGTCTTCAGACTGGAACGCGGCTCTGCTTGCCCTGGATGCAATGATCCATACAACAACAACGAATCACGTGGCTGAGGATTATATTGCCAACGGAGGTTTAACAGAGGGGGAGCTCATAACCAGAATATGCTTTGAAATTCCCTCTCAAGGCATTTACCTGAAACACACTAGAGCATCTAGCACAGATGCTGTGGTCGGTGTTTTTGTGAGTAGATTTGAAAAAAGGTGTCGGGTCGCTATTGTTGGGAATCAGAGAGTAGCCTTTCTGTGTCCAGCGCTGGGGGCTGCTTTAAGTACAAGATTTCACCCGGCTGTTTATGATCACAGCCACATTCCTGACAACATGTTGAGAGAAAAGTCCGACGCTAGTCTGGAATACCAGTTAAATCTGGTAGAGAGCCTCTTTAAGAGGGCCATCGATAGTTGCGCTTGAGACATCGCTTTAAACAACCCGAATAAAATTAAAGCAGCATGCACCTCTCTACCGCCTAAAGGCGCTTGTTCAGGTGCTGCGTGCGCAGATTGACTGAGGAAACAATTAAGGGAACTTGGCAAACCCAGCGGGTGGGAACGCTTATTCTGACTTAACCGCCCACCGCCAGAGTGCTTCCTCGCCAACTCGATACATCAAAAATACGTGCTCAACTGCCGCCAGCGCAGCCACCCACGCTAGGAGGAATAGGCTAAGTGCAACTGAGGTGTCATCCGTTGCAAAAGCACGTGAGAACAACAGCGCGGCAAATATAGCCGCCAGGGAGCTTGAGGGAGTCATCAAAGCGCTGTTTTTCCCTACGCTAACGTAACTTGCAACATGTTTATGGCTTTTGGGTAGCCAGCCGTGGTTAAAGTGGCGAACGCCGAAAAATAAGTTTAGCTTGGTGCTGCATCGCATAAGCCAAAGAACCAACAAAACATAAAATATAATTGGATTGGTGGGCTGTTCTCCGCCCAAAAAAAACGTTAACCCAATTACTGAAATAACGACCACCTCATGATAAATCATCGTTGCGAGTGCCCGCTTAAATTTCTGACCTACACCAAGTCCCTGAGTTGCTAATGACTTGTTGGGGCCCGTCACAATCCCCATTAGAAACATCAACTCTAGCCATGCCCAGATTAGCAACGCAAAAAGAAATCCAAAAAGAACGGCTACAAGGGAAGGGTCAGCAGAAATATAGGGGACGGAAGCAATGCACCCGATCGCCACAATGGTGCTCAGCCCAAAAAGCAGGTTTTTAATTGGCGGGCGCTGATGCGCACTTATCAAAGCAAGCCCGGTGAATAGCCACCAAAGCGAGAGCGTAACGAACAGTGCGAGCCAAATCATTTTTCCGACGTGGGGTCATGTGAAATTGAGGAAAGGTTTATTGCTGAATCGAGCATCTGCCGAAAATGTTCGGCGTTAGGCTCACCAAAAGCTTTTAGCTGAATTCGACTATTCGTGCTTGGATCTTCGACTGTGATGTCCCCGGCACCCAATGTGTAAAGAATAAAGACAGGTTCCGCAGAGACCCCCTGAACCCTGCGGTCTCGGACCAAACTTCTGAAGATTGTTCGCACGAAAGCACCTTGCCCAGATTCGTAGCGAGCGATCGCGGCGCCGCTTTCTGCGTGGAAAATTCCGACAGCACCGTTAGCCAAGTCTCGAACGACAATTCGCTCTGACACACCGGGCGGGCCTGTACCCGAACCACTGAATGCGGTGCTATTTTGATTAGTGAGAAAGGCCCCTGCACCCCAAACCGCCAACATCGAAACCATCACCCACACCAACGGATGGATCGGGCGAAGCAATTTGGGCGGGGATATCACAGCTGTCGCGCCCATCACTGCGCCCGTTGGGGCGCTAGAGCCTCCATCGAAACATCCTGGTAGTCGCTCTTAAATTGACCCAGCGATACTCTAGACTCAGCATTCGCCGCAGTCGCTAAGCTACTCGCAGCCAGTTCAAAGTCACGCAGACCTCTCAGCAAAGGCTGTAGTGGGCGTACCCACCACGATCTAACATTTGGCCACAACAGCAACCAGTAAAGCTTATCGCTGTTTTCAAGCGTCAACGCGATATCACCCGTCCCATCCGGGAAAACTTTTAGATCCGCAGAGGCAATCTGTTCTAATGGGAAATTGACGTGGATTGGGACCGCTGCACCGGTCCTGAGAATCAACCGTCGAGTAGTCAGGCTGTAAATCGTGGTCTTTCCATAAAGCGCCGATAAGCCTACGATGACGCCGACAATAAACAAGCTGGCTAGTAACTGCCATGCCAATAACGCAGACCACTCACTTATCGGCGCATCACCCATTATTAGGTAACCAGTCCTCAGCACGACCAAGCCTAGCAAATATGCCACAACATACCGAAGGTACATCGCGCGAATAGCGATAGCATTAGCTTCTGGTCGTCCTTGCCAGATTAACACCTCATCAGCTGGCAAGTTTTCGGCAAGATTGCCGTCGTTGAGAGGTGCCGCCCCGCGCACCACCTTTTTTTCTTTTTTTAGTCCTTCTTTCACAGGCGAGGTTCCTGACGGTTAGGCATAGCGTAAAGAGTTCCGCCACCGTAAAACGCAGTTATTCGATCCTCTTCCTGAAGCGTTACTTGATCCGGGTTGGCCAATGTGGGCACTTGCTGGAACTGATCGCTGCGGATCGAGCGCACATTGAGCTCACCACTTTTTGACACTCGCGCCATTGTCATCGGTAGCAACACTCGCTTGCCCACAACATCTAACTCAGCATAGCGAAACATTGGTTCAGCTCGGTCAACCCACATATCCACAACGGTGCCCCCTTGTTTGCCATCGCACCCATAGACAGCTTTTCCAACAGGGTTGGGGTCTTTAGATGCAACACTATGTTCAGGATCGACTCTTAGTGGAACGATTCGGGGTCGCCCATCAACTGTTAAATCTGGCTGGTCCGCCCGATTAGCCCATGCCGCGGGCCCCAGTCCGTCCACCATTGGGTCTCCCAACGGCTTTAAAGGTGCGCCCGCAGCGTTATAAAGTGGCTCGGCATTAATGGCGTATTCGGGTGCATCTGGTCCAGGCCTGACACGATCTCCTTGGCCGTGGTGCTTACGATAAGTCTTGGGCTTAGGAATACCACCCAATCCAGCCGCTGTCTCTCCATTGTTCAGCTGAAGTGGCCACCCCTCTCGCTTACCTTCGCGATGCAGATGCAGCACTAATCCAATGAAGAACAACCAGAATAACGTGAACAAAATTGAGGTTAGATCTAAGAAAGATGATACGTCGCTCATTTAAAAACCCTCCAAGTATGAAGACTAGTTCGGAAAATCCTCTAATTTCAGGCCGTCTGCTGAATTACCAGACGTCATCACTCTCCTAGCCAGTGGCCCGAGCGAAGCTAATGCCAAAAATAAAAGTGCTACTTCAAAAATATAGACCGATAGATACCCTGCAGCGGGTGACCGCATAGCCATACCCAACAGCCCCACTTCCCCCCAGCTACTAACCAAATCGCGAATGGCTCCTCCAGAAAATACGGCAACACCCGAGGCGCTTGCTTGAACAGCACCCCAAGCGCCTAAGGTAAGCCCTACCATTTTTTTTCCACCAAACATCATCGCTGCTGTCAGCATTCCAACCGCAAATAGTCCATGACCGAAGCCGATCAAAATAACCCCTAATTGAAATAGTAAGCTCGAATCTACTAGAGCCGATAAGCAAACCAAGCTGAATGCTGCGACACCAAACAAAACGCCGATAGACGCTAACAAGATAGGATCTTTTCCCTTCGCCAAACTGCGGGCAGTTATCAGTAGCGCCAGAACCATGCCACCGGCAAATATCGCCGTCAGCATCGTCGTTCCGCTGACAGACAACCCCAGAACCTGCGCTCCATAGGGCTCAAGGAGGATATCCTGCATGGTGAAACCCATAGTGCCGAGCCCAAGCGCCCAAAGCAGACGGCGGGCCTGAGGCAAGGTGATGAAGTCGCGCCAGGCGCTCCCGAATGTGGGACGCGCCAAGGCATGAGCAGTAAGATCGGGCCTGCGCACTTCCTGCTTGAACATCGCGACGACATTGAGTAAGAGCGTGACCACCGCCGCGCTCTGGATCACCTGAATCAGCCGAACGTATCCGAAGTCATTCAAAAGCGCGGCGAAGATCAGTGCACTGCCGATCATGCCGATCAGCAACATTAGGTATAGCAGTGCTACGACGCGGGGGCGGGTTTCTTGCGACGCAAGGTCCGTAGCGAGCGCCAAACCCGCGGTCTGCGAAACATGCATGCCCAACCCAGTAAGCAAGAAGGCTGCCATCGCGGCAGCGGGACCTAAAAACGCCGGACCGGAGTGTGGTTCGGTCATCAGAATCAAAGCGAAGGGCAGAAAAGCGAGGCCACCAAACTGCATCATGGTGCCTGCCCAGAGAAATGGAATGCGGCGCCAGCCAAGGTAAGAGCGGTGATAGTCAGACCGATATCCGATCAATGCGCGCGCCGGCGCCATCAAAAGCGGAATCGCCAACATTAACGCCACCCATGAAGCTGGCTGGCCGAGCTCCACCACCATAACGCGATTCAGCGTGCCCGTCAGTAGGACTATCGCCATACCGGTGGAGAGCTGGAACATAGAGAGCCGCAGCAGGCGGCCCAAGGAGAGGTCTGCCGATGCCGCATCAGCAAAGGGGAGCCAGCGGTGCCCGAAGCCCGCGAGGCGAGTCCCTGCATTGCTGACAGACCGGCTCATCGTCGCGTCAACTCCATCGCGTGGGATTTATAAAACCCAACATCAATGCGATGCGACCGACCCGCCACCCAGTCCTGGGTCAGGCCCACGTCATCGAGATGTCGCGAGAGGCGCCCTGGCGACACAGGCTCAATCGACGGCGCCCGATCGGCTCTGGGGAAGAATTTTCCTGCGGCGTGCATTAACGCCAGCAGTGGCGTTTTCGGCGCAAAGGTGAAGACCATCTTGCGTTGAATCTGCGCCGCCATCGCCTCCAGCGTTTGCACGCCGTCTGCAACGTCGTAATGAATCAGCGAGTCCATCGCGACCGCGTAATCAAAAGACCCCAAGTCCATGTCGCGCATGTCGCCGACTAGGAACGTGACATCGAGAGTTTGATTCAGGTCGCGCAGTCGCTCTTTGGCCAAATCGACCAGCGTGGGTGATAAGTCCACGGCGACGACTTCAGCACCACGCTGTGCCGCCTCGATGGCCAGCGTGCCAGTGCCACAGCCGGCATCAATCAAAGTACTACCGGTCATATCCTCAGGCAGCCAGCTCATCAACGTCCCGCGCATCGCGTCTCGACCGCGGCGCACCGTACGCCGGATGCGACTGACCGGCGCATCGGATGTGAGCGCGGCCCAGGCATCGGCAGCGGTGCGATCGAAATAGGTTTCGATCTCATCGCGGCGCGTTTGATAACTTGCTGATGCCATCAATCAAATCCCAGGAAATCGAACAGGTCACGATCTTTCATCGGCTCGCAAGGCAGCGGGTCGGTTCCCGCCCAAAGTTGCTCGGCGAGCTGCAGATATTCATCACAGACCTCGGTCAGGCCTGGCGCTTCGTCGAGCTCAAACAGCGTCGACTTCTTCAAACGGCTGCGGCGAATGACATCGAGGTCGGGGAAGTGGGCCAGCCGCTTCAGCCCAACTGCCTCATTGAAGCGATCAATTTCATCGGTCGCGGCACTGCGATTGGCGATGACGCCGCCTAAGCGCACGGCATAGTTCTTTGACTTGGCCTTGATGGCCGCCGCGATGCGATTCATCGCAAAAATGGAATCAAAATCGTTGGCGGTAACGACTAGCGCGCGCTCTGCGTGCTGCAGGGGCGATGCAAAACCGCCGCAGACCACATCACCCAACACATCAAAAATGACCACGTCGGAGTCATCGAGCAGATGGTGCTGCTTTAGCAACTTCACGGTTTGACCCACCACGTAGCCCCCGCAGCCCGTGCCGGCTGGCGGTCCGCCCGCCTCGACACACATCACACCGTTGTAGCCCTCGTGCACGTAATCCTCGGGACGAAGTTCCTCAGCGTGAAACTCAACCGACTCGAGCACGTCGATCACCGTGGGCATCAGCGCTTTGGTCAAGGTAAAGGTGGAGTCATGCTTGGGATCGCAACCGATCTGAATGACGCGCTTGCCGAGCTTGGAAAATGCCACCGACAGATTCGATGAGGTTGTGCTCTTGCCGATACCGCCCTTCCCGTAGACAGCAAAAACCTTAGCACTAGTCTGCATCAGATCTTCTTCCAAATGGACCTGAACGCTGCCCTCGCCGTCGCCGACGTTCTTGCCCGGATCAATGTTACTGACCGGAATGTGTTGATTGGGTGAATTCATGCTGCCACCTCCCCTGTGACTCCTTCGAGGAAGTCCTCGAGATCTTCTCCTGCCCGTTTCAGGGCATCGATACTCTCGTCATCGGCCCCCCAGTACTCTCTTTCCTGTGCTTCGATCAGCCGGTTGGCCAGTCTTGCGGCCGAAACCGGGTTGAGCTCTGCCAGACGACGACGCATGTCCTCATCCAGCACAAATGTCTCGGATAGTTGTTGGTACACCCAAGGTGCGACGTCGCCAGTAGTTGCAGACCAGCCCATGGTATTAGTGATGTGAGCTTCGATCTGGCGCACCCCCTCATAACCGTGATCGAGCATCGACTCGTACCACTTGGGGTTTAGCAAGCGCGTGCGGGTCTCCAGAGCTACCTGCTCATTGAGCGTGCGCACGCGACCGGTGCCGCCGGAAGTATGGTCTGCGATATAGACCGGGACTCGCTCTCCCCTGGCGCGCTGCACTGCGCGGCTGATGCCGCCCAGCGTGCCGAAGTAGTGGTCGACGGTGGTCACGCCAAGCTCAACGGAGTCGAGGTTCTGATAAGCGAGATCGACATCCTCGAGCACGCGGTTCAGCAAATCTGACTGCTGCGAAACCTTGCCGTGCCGGTCGTAGGCGAAGCCCTTACGCTGGGTGTAACAATCCGCCAGCTCTTCTTCGTCTTCCCAGCGACCGCTGTCGAGCATCAGGTTGACGTTCGAACCGTACGCGCCTTCTGCATTACTGAACACGCGCAGCGCAGCCTGCTCGAGATCGCAGCCATGCTCCGCCTGATAGGCGAGCACGTGCTTGCGCACGAAGTTCTGCTCAATATCTTCATCTGCTGTGGCGGCCAGCCAGCTGGCCTCGGCAAGCACCTGGGTTTGCATGGGCAACAGATCCCGGAAAATACCCGACAAGGTCACCAACACATCGATACGGGGCCGACCCAACTGCTCGAGAGGCAAGAGGCGTGCACCGACCACCCGGCCGTAACTGTCCTGCCGCGGCTCTGCACCCAGTAGCGCCAGCGCTTGCGCGATGCTGACGCCCTCGGTCTTGAGGTTATCGGTCCCCCACAGCACGAGTGCCACGGATTCGGGCAAGGCCCCGCTCTCGCTTTGATGACGCGCCAGTAACTGCTCGGCCTGTCTGCAACCTTCGGAGTGGGCAAAACTCGCCGGTAGCCGGAACGGATCAAAACCATGTAGGTTGCGCCCGGTGGGTAGAATCTCGGGTGCTCTAAGTACGTCACCACCCTTCACCGGCTGAATAAATCGACCATCGAGTGCCCGCAGAATCGCGCGAAGCTCGTGGTCCTCACCCAGCGTAACCGCGGCTTCAACCAACGTCTCTGTTAACGCGGCAGGCGTCTCCTCAGCCGCATCCGGCATCGCGTCGTTCAACACCGCTTGAAGTGAGTCCGCATCCGCGGCTTCGATTGCTCGGGTAAAGGCAACAGCATCGATATCTGACGCCCCGCCAGACTCCGCCATCGCCAACAGCATTTCGTGACGATCATCGGTATTGAGCGGCTCACCGACAACATGGAGTCCAAAAGGAATGAGTGCCTGCTCGATTTCATCGAGTTGATCGCGCACCTCCGATACCTTCTCTGCCCATTGATCGGGCGCCCACTCGGCCCCTTCTTCACACAAATCACATCGCGCAGCCAGCGCGAGTACGGTGTCGATCATCGCCTGTTCTGCATCGCGCGCGACATCGGCTGGGCGCTGTCGCCAGTGATCAATCGCCGCGCGCAAATCCACCAGATGACGGTACAAGTCGGAGTGAGTGACCGGCGGCGTCAAATAACTGATCAAGGTCGACGCCGCGCGGCGTTTCGCGATCAAACCCTCGGAGGGGTTATTGGCCGCGTACAGATAGACGTTGGGGAGGTCTGCAATCAGTCGGTCTGGCCAGCACTGACCTGAGAGGCCCACCTGCTTGCCAGGCATGAACTCTAGGGAACCATGGGTGCCAAAATGCAGCACGGCATTGGCACCGAAATCCTCGCGCAGCCAGCGATAGAAATGGGAGAACGCATGGGTGGGCGCTAGCCCGCCCTCAAACAGCATCCGCATGGGATCACCTTCGTAACCCATGGGGGGCTGAATCCCCACCAGCACGTTGCCGAACGATTCGCCCAGCACAAAAAGGTGCTGACCGTCGGTCCATTCCTTTCCCGGTGCCGGCCCCCATTGCGCCTCGATCTCTGCGAGCCAGGGCTCTGCGCGCACGTGGTCATCCACTGGCACGCGCTGGAACACATTGGCCTCGGCGCCAAACTGCTTGGCATTGCCCTTCAGGATCGCGTCGCGAAGTTCGGCATGGGAATCGGGGAGGTCGACGTGGTAACCCTCCTCCCGCATCGCCGAGAGCGTATTGAATAACGACTCGAACACGCTGAGGTGCGCCGCGGTGCCTGCCGCGCCGCTATTGGGCGGAAAGTTAAACAAGACGATCGCAACCTTGCGCTCGGCAATGGGCGTGTGCCGCAGCGCGACCAACCGCGCAACGCGATCCGCGAGACGATCAATCCGCTCGGGCGCCGGTTGCATATCAAACTTTTCGCCAGCTGAAAGCTCTGAGCGACCACCGAACACCATTGAACCCGTGGCGCCGTCGAGCTCAGGGATCGCGACCATCATGGTCGCCTCGACGGGCATCAGGCCCATCGACGAGGACTCCCAGTCCTGAAGACTTTGAAATTCGAGGCCCTGAACCGCCAGATACGGCACATCGAGAGCTTCGAGCATTTCCTGCGCGGCGTCGGTGTCGTTGTAGGCCGGGCCACCCACCAGAGAGAAACCGGTGAGCGAGACCACTGCGTCGACGATGGGTTCACCCCGGTCCATAAAAAAGGCTTTTACTGCGGGCCGCGCATCGAGCCCCGACGCAAATGCGGGAATGACCCGCAAACCCCGCGCCTCAAGCGACTCAATCACTGCATCGTAATGGGCGCTGTTGCCGGACAGCGCATAGGAGCGCATCAGCAAAACACCCACGGTGCCGGTAACCGCTTTTTTGGCGGCCTTACCTAGCACTTTTGGGTCATCGGTAATGCGGTCGGGCAGGCGCTGATGATAGAGACCGGTGTCGGGGTACTCGAGCGGTGGCTCGTAGGTCAGGGCGTCGCGAGTACCGGCATGCGCGTCGCTTGCGTAGCGATTGATCAAAAACGCCATCATCCGACCCAGATTGGTTTCCGACCCGGCCAGCCAGTACTGCAAGGTGAGAAAATAAGCGCGAACATCTTGTGCCGTGCCCGGAATGAAGCGCAGTAAACGCGGCAGGCGCCGCAACATAGTCATTTGCTGCGCGCCAGCGGACCGACCGGTTTTATCGCCGCCACCGCGTAGCCGCTTCAAGAGTGCGAGTGCCCCGGTCGCCTCCGTGTCCATGCGGAACCGGCCCATTCGAGTCAGGCGCATGATTTCGGGGGCTGACATGCAGCAAATCATGGCGTCGCAGGCTTCGCGGCGATCAGCCAACGCGCCTCGGACCGCCTCAATGTGCGCCTCGAGGAAGAGCATGGTGACAATCACGATGTCGCCCTTGGCAATCGCTGCCAGAGTGTCATCCAGCACCGCGGGGTCGCGGTCCCACTCGGTCGCCGCATGGGCTGACACGGAGAGTGCCGGCACCTGTTTGGAGAGCTCATCAGCTGCCCGTGACCATGCGCCGCTGACGTGGTTATCGAGAGTGACCAATACCACCCGCAGAGGATGGTCGGTCTTAGCGACTGAAGTGCGCTTTCGCTTCATACAGCGTCTCGACATCAATCACAGAAAGCCCCTGCTCCTGCGCAAAGTGTTCGGTATTTCGCCGCGCCTTGCCGCGGACGAAGAACGGGATCTTTCTCAATTCTTTCTCGGCAGACACAGCCCAGGCCACGGCACCCGACTCGGGGGGCGTAATGGGAGTCACATTGTCTGGCTGCTGTGCACCACCACCGCCCTCACCACCGAGGTGTGACGGTACCGCGCCATCGTTGAATTCAAAGTCATCGCGGAACATGGTGAGCAAGTGCTCTTCGAGACCCATGATCAGGGGGTGAACCCAAGTATCGAAAATGACGTTGCTGCCTTCAAAACCCATTTGCGGCGAGTAGCGCGCTGGATAATCCTGAACATGAGCAGGCGTCGATATCACCGCGCAAGGAATACCCAGACGCTTGGCAATATGGCGCTCCATCTGGGTACCCAGCACCAGCTCCGGTTGCAGCTCGGTGACCGCGCGCTCGACGGCAAGGTAGTCGTCGGTGATGAGAGCTTCTATCCCGTACTCAGTCGCAAGTGCGCGCACATCGCGAGCGCGCTCCCGGCTGTAAGTGCCCAGACCCACAACCTCAAAACCCATTTCATCGCGCGCCATTCGCGCGGCTGCCAATGCATGGGTCCCGTCCGCAAAAATGAAAACCCGCTTTCCCGTCAGATAGGTCGAGTCCACCGATCGGCTATACCAAGGCAGGCGGCTCTCTCCGACGGCATCGGCATCCATATCGAGCCCCAGCGTATCGATCACCTCGGCAATAAAATCCCGGGTGGCGCCCCAACCCAGCGGCACCGTGGAAATGATCGGCTGCTTGAACTGACGCTTGAGCCAATCGCAGGTGAGCTCGCCCACCTCGGGCGCTAGGTTCACGTTGGCATCGGCCTCGGGGATCCTCAACAGATCACGGGGTGTCGCATCAAGAGGCGCGACCACATTGACCCGCACGCCCATGCTCTCAAGAAGGCGACGAATCTCGGTGACATCGTCCCGACAGCGAAAGCCCAGCTTGGTAGGGCCAATCAAATTGACGGAGGGAGGCTGATCGGTAGGTCGCGCCCGGCACTCTTCACCTGGCTTGGGCGCCTGAGCAGCAAGTAATCCCCGCACCAGCTGATAAAACGTCTCGCTCGCGCCCCAATTTTCCTTACGCGTGTAGGCGGCCATCTCGATAGGAATAATCGGTGCGCTGAGTCCGGCACCTTTGGCGAGTGCACCGGGCTGATCCTGAATCAACTCCCCCGTGCAGGATTCCGCCACCAACAGCACCTGGGGCTGGTAGCGATCGCAGGCGCCCTTTAGGGTTTCGATCACCATTTCCGCCGTAGAGCTCCCAAGGTCTCTCGCCTGAAAAGTCGTCCAGGTCACCGGCGGTCGACGGCCCTCGCGCTCGATCATCGTGAACAGCAGATCGGCATAGGTGTCACCTTGCGGCGCGTGCAGCACCAGATGCACATCGCGCATCGACGCTGCAATCCGAATCGCACCGACATGGGGCGGTCCTTCATAGGTCCACAGCGTCAGCTCCATGAACCCACCTCCAGTTGGCGTTCTCGCACGAGTGGTCTGGCAAACAAACCGGCGAGATCAGCGACCTGATCGAAGCCTTGAATGGGCGTGAAGATGAGCTCAATCGACCATTTGGTGCGCAGACCCTCTGCCTCTAATGGGTTCGCAATACCCATACCGCAGACCGTCAGATCGGGGCGATGGTCTCTGACCCGCGCCAGCGCCGAATCCAGATCGGAACCCTCCACGAGTGACACGTCGCGACCAAGCCGCTGCAGCTCTTCTGCCATCAGCGTCTGATCCAGATACGGTGTAGCCACCTCAGTCAGGGACATACCGCACTCATCTCGCAGGAACCGAGCGAGCGGGATCTCCAACTGTGAGTCAGGCAAGAAATGAATGGTGCGCCCTTGCAGTGACTCGCGGACTTTGGCGAGTGACTTTTGCGCCCGCGCCATCGGAATTGCCAGGGCCTCGTGCACAGCGTCGGGGCTGTGACCCCACTCCGCAGCGGCGGCCTGAAACCAGCCGAGCGTGCCCTCGACACCGAGCGGGTAAGGGGCGGACACCAACTTGGCGCCGCGCTTACAGAGCGCTGTCACGGTGTCACTCAGATAGGGCTGGGCGAGCAGTACGCGGGTGCCCGAACCCACCGGCGGCAAATCGTCGGCCCGCGCTGCCGGGAAAAAGTCCACGTCGATAATGCCGAGCTGCGCGAAATGGCGGCGGAACTGCTCTTCAATAATGTCAGCCAATGTGCCGACCACCATCAGGCGCTGGGTACCCTCTGGCGCTGCAGGCAGATCGGGCACCATGCTCGCAAGACATTGATCCTCGCCCTGGGTAAACGTGGTCTCGATACCCG
>Ga0208130_1000224_pt1 | contig 30527 bp, 28 predicted proteins | sample ETNtaG_31_FD_185771 | JGI IMG/M metagenome (GOLD analysis project Ga0208130, IMG submission 185771) | Marine microbial and viral communities from oxygen minimum zone, Eastern Pacific Ocean - ETNP201310SV78 (SPAdes) (version 2) | ecosystem: Environmental > Aquatic > Marine > Oceanic ... | reverse complement strand
AATGAGTGATACTTCAACAACGTCTATTAAGCCCTTACCAGATGGAATGGAGGGCTTAACTCATGATTGGGCATCAGATCAGAGGGCCTTTAAAGGTGTTCCTTGGGGAAAGGCCATGATGTGGATTTTCCTTTTAAGTGATACATTTATTTTCAGTTGCTTTTTAATTAGTTATATGACTGCTAGATGGTCTACTGTTGTTCCATGGCCTAATGCCAGTGAGGTCTTTGGTCTGACTGTAGCGGGTGTTAATGTTCCATTGCTTCTTATTGCTATCATGACTTTTATCTTGATTACAAGCAGTGGTACTATGGCTATGGCAGTACGAAGTGGTTATCAAAAGAAACGAAAGCAAACTGCTATTTTACTACTTATAACTGCGATATTAGGCGCTTCATTTGTTGGAATGCAGGCTTTTGAATGGACTAAATTAATTAGTGAAGGTGTAAGACCTTGGGAGAATCCATTTGGTGCTCCACAATTTGGTTCTGTATTCTTTATGGTTACTGGTTTTCATGGTTTTCATGTTTCTATTGGTGTTATTTTCCTATTTATAAATGTTAGAAAAGTATGGAGAGGCGATTATGATACTGGAACGAGAGGCTTTTTTACATGGCAAAAGGGAAGATATGAAATCGTTGAAACTCTTGGGCTTTATTGGCATTTTGTTGATTTAGTCTGGGTATTTATTTTCGCATTTTTCTATCTATGGTGAGGTAAGATATGGCAACGGAAGGACAAGAACACCCTATAGGTGTTTATTTAAAAATTTGGATACTGCTTTTTGTATTAAGTGTTTTTTCTTATATGGTTGATTTTTATCAATTACAGGGATTACTTAGATGGAGTTTAATTTTACTTTTCATGTTTCTAAAGGCTGGTTTTATTATGGCCATTTTTATGCATATGGTTTGGGAAAGGATGGCGTTAGTGGTAGCACTTTTATCCCCTATGATAGCTGTCTTAGTTTTCATTGCTATAATGGGATACGAGTCTGAATACACTCAAACCTCAAGAGACGTGTTTTTTGACGACGGAAAACCGGATAAGGTTTGGGCTGTTCCTCATAGCGCTCATGAAGCTGACCACAAAGGCGACGCTCATTCAGCCGGAGAAGCCCATTAATTCATATTATGTTCAATATAAAAATTTTTAATACTTATCTTTTACTAGTAATATTATTTTTGTATTCTTCATTTAACTTATTTTCTCAAGATAGAATAAATATTCCATCTTATATTCTTAAAATGGAAGAAATTGCTCAAGGGGGTAATTCTGATGTTCAATATAACTTAGGTTTAATTTATTCGAATGGTGAAGATGTAGAAAAAGATCTTAGTAAAGCAATTTTTTGGTTTAAGAAATCAGCATCTCAGGATAACATTTTAGCGCAATACAAGCTTGGTTATATTTATGATAATGGTTTGGGCGTTAAAAAGGACCCCACTAAAGCTTATCAATATTATCTTAGCGCAGGCGAAAAAGGCAATGCGGATGCACAATATAATTTAGGTATTTTTTATCGATTAGGTATAGGGGTCAATCAAGATTTTCAAGAGTCTTTAAGTTGGTACAAACTTGCTTCAAAACAAGGGCATATAGCTGCACAAAACAATTTAAGTCTCCTATATGAAGAAGGTATAGCAACAAGGCAGGATATCTTAGACGCGATAAAATTCTATAGATGTGGAAATTAGGAGATAAATTATGAAATCAGCAATAGTACTGATAATTGTATTTCTTTTTGGTTTTATCACTACATTAATGTTCTTTGGTGGTTGATATTTAACCCTTAAGCATTTATTAAACATTCTCTGGATCAAATAAGAGGATCGGAATGTCGGTAAAATCAGATAAAAACCTTGTGACAATAGCAACATTAAAAGCTTTGAAAGAAAAAGGTGATAAATTTTCATGTTTAACTGCTTATGAAGCAACTTTAGCAGAAAAGATAAGTCAATCTGGGGTCGAGGTGATACTAGTTGGTGACAGCTTAGGAATGGTTATACAAGGCAATGATAGTACTCTTCCAGTGACTATGGATCATTTAGTTTACCATTTGCAATGTGTGGTAAAAGGTAATGTTAATTCCCACATCATGGCTGATATGCCCTTTATGAGCTATTCAACTGATCATTTGGCATTAGAGAATGCTACTAAGCTTATGCAAAACGGTGCACATTCAGTAAAAATTGAGGGCGGAACATGGATTTGTAAATTAACATCAATTCTTGCAGAAAGAGGTATACCAGTTTGTGCACATATGGGTTTGACACCCCAATCAATCAATAGAATTGGTGGGTATTTTGTTCAAGGAAGAGATGTTAATAAGAAAAAAAATATGATCCAAGAGGCTAAAGCATTAGAAGATGCTGGTGCAGCAATGTTACTGCTAGAGTGTGTTCCTGATAATTTAACTTCAGATATAATGAAGAGCATAAGCATACCTGTTATAGGAATTGGTGCTGGCCAAAAAACAGATGGTCAAATTATGGTTATACATGATTTACTTGGAGTATCTTGTTTAGAAAAAACACCTAAATTTGTTAAAGATTTTCTTAAAGAATCCAATAGTATAGAGGAAGCAATAAGCAATTATGTTAAAAGTGTGAAAAATAAAAGTTTTCCATCTGACGAGCACACTTTTTTTTAGATGAAAATTTTAACAACAGAAGATGCGATTAAAAGGGAGTTGATTGAAAAAAAAGGTTTAAGTTTAATTCCGACTATGGGTAATCTTCACAGTGGACATTTAAGCTTAGTTAAAGGGGCCAAGGAATATAATCACAAAACAATAGTAACTATATTTATCAATCCCTTACAATTTGGACCTAATGAGGATTTCAACAAATATCCAAGAACCATTGAATCAGATATCAAAAAATTAGAGAAAATAGATTGTGATTATGTATTTATTCCCGAGGATGATTTTGCAAAAAATTTAGGAATAATAAAAGCACCTTCAATTTCAATGGAATTATGCGGAAAAAATAGACCAGGACATTTTGATGGTGTTTTAACGATAATTAATAAAATTTTTTCAGTTATACTTCCAACAAAAGCCTTTTTTGGCCTAAAAGATTATCAACAATTTATTTTAATTAAAGAATTTACAAAGATAAATTTTCCTAATATCCAAATTTTTGGATTGCCAATTATAAGAGAGAAAGATGGTCTTGCTATGTCTTCTCGTAATAATCTTTTGACCAAGGACGAAAGAAAGGTTGCACCATTAATATTTGAAAGTCTTACTTGGATTAAAAAAAATATTAATAAACGCTCAAATGAAGATTTGATAAAATTTTCTACAGAAAATTTAAAGAAAAATAATTTTGAGATAGATTATTTGGGGATTTATGACATATCAAGCCTTAAAGAGATTAACAACTTTAAGGAATCAGCTTTAATTGCGGTTGCTGTAAAACTAGGAAATGTAAGATTAATTGATAATATTATTATTACTAATGATAATACTTGATGTCTTTACAGTGCTACTAAAGCTAGCGTAAGAAATGTAAAGAGTCCTAAAAGTATTATTATTATAACAAATTTCATTAATTTATGGTGGAGCTAGGCGGGCTCGAACCGCCGACCTCTTGCATGCCATGCAAGCGCTCTCCCAGCTGAGCTATAGCCCCTTTATTCTTCATCATCATTAGTTTTAACCGAACTAATAACATCCTCAACTGAGTCATCATCATTTTCATTAAGGAATTCACCACCATCATCATCATCGATTTCTTCATTTATTTCAAATTCCTCAAGTTCATCTATTTCATCAATATTTGAGCTATCTTCATCAATTTCAGGAATTGTTTCATCCTCATTTTCATCCAATATTTCTAAATCAGATTCAGCAGCATCATCTTGTAACTCATCGTTATCTGTTTTTTCAGACTCTGAAACTTCTGAAATATTTTTATCTTCAATTTTACTTGATTCAATTTCTTTCATAATTAGCTCAGATATATTGAATCCACATGATGGGCATATTATTTCTGGTTTATTAAGGTCATAAAATTTGGTTCCGCATTCCGGACATAACATTTTATTACCAAGTTTCTCTTTATCCAATTGAACACCTTTTATTTTTTTTAATGATTTGCCACGAACAAATCTTACTGTCAAAGTTAATTATTAATTTTAAATCTAATAAACAATAAAACCAATAATATGATATATAAATTAAACAAATGAAATCTATAAGCAGTAAAAAATTAAAAGGCAATATCTTAATTCCAGGCGATAAATCTATTTCACATAGATTAGTTATTTTATCTTCTATCGCTATAGGTAATAGCAAAATTAAAGGCTTATTGAAAAGTGATGATGTAATGAGAACAGTTGAAGCCATGAAGAGTTTTGGCGCTTCAATTAATTTATCAAATTCATCAAATTGTTTCATTAATGGTATTGGTTTGGGTGGATTAGCAGAACCAAAAACAGCTTTAGATTTCGGGAATTCAGGGACTTCTGCAAGATTAATAATGGGCTTGTCTTCTTCTCACCCCATTACAACTTTATTTACTGGAGATACATCTTTATCTATGAGGCCAATGCAAAGAGTTTTGAAGCCGTTAATAAACTTTGGCTCATCCTTTTCTTTACGAGAAGATGAATTTTTACCAGCTATATTAAAAGGTTCAGTTAGTCCAATACCCTTTATTTTTGACTTAAATGAACCCTCAGCACAGATTAAATCGGCAGTTTTGCTGGGTGCGTTAAATACCCCAGGCACAACAATAGTTAGAGATAAATTTAATACTAGAGATCATACGGAGAGGTTGTTGGAATTATATGGAGCTAATATAAGCATAAAAAGAAAAAAGTCTTTGAAGGAAATTTCTATAAAAGGAATTAAAGATTTAAATGCCATAGATGTAAATGTACCAGGTGACCCATCTTCAGCTCTTTTTCCTATTGTAGCAGCGCTAATATGTGCAGATTCGGATATCATAGTTAAAAATGTTTTGATTAATCCAACAAGAGATGGAGCTTTTGAGGTCCTTAAAGAAATGGGAGCTAAAATCAATTATTTAAATCACAGAATTATGGCAGCAGAGGATGTTTATGATATTAGAGTAAAGTCTAGTAATTTAAGCGGTATAGATGTTCCAAAGAAAATATCACCAACTATGATAGATGATTATCCAATTTTAGCAGTTGCGGCCTCAATGGCTAAGGGTAAAACTTGTTTCAGAGGAATCGGCGAACTCAGATTCAAAGAAAGTGATAGATTTAATGGTATTTTGAATCTTTTGAAAAAAAATGGCGTTAAAGTTGAATCTAATAAAGATACAATCACTATCCATGGAAAAAAAGAATTGAAAAGAGGTGGCATTGAAATATCCACTAATTTAGACCATAGGATGGCAATGTCAGCGTTAGTCATGGGATTAATTTCAATTAAGGAAGTAAAAATAGATAATGCTAAAACTATTAAAACGAGTTTTCCAAATTTTTATAATCTTATGATCAAAATTGGCGCTAAATTATTTAAAAAATAATAATGGAATGAGAAAAATATGACTTTAGTAATTGCAATTGATGGCCCTGCAGGATCCGGCAAGGGAACAATAGCAAAAAAAATTTCTTCATTTTATAATTTTCCGCATCTTGACAGCGGTATATTGTATCGATCAGTTGCATATCTGTGTGAAATAGGAGGTGAAAAGAATCTAGACGAAAATATTGTTTTAAAATATGCACAAAATTTAAATTTAGATGAAATTGATACTAATAATTTAAGAACAAAGGAAATAGACGAAATATCATCAAAAATATCTTCTTATAGTTCAGTTAGAGAAAGTTTGAAGAGTTTTCAAATTAATTTCAAAAAAATACATAATGATAAAAAAGGGATAGTTGTTGATGGTAGAGATATAACTACAGTTATTTTCCCTAATGCAGATTTAAAATTTTATATAACAGCATCTCTAAAAGATAGAGCAAACAGGCGTTTTAAGGAATTAATGCTAATTAATCCAAAAATAGATAAAAAACTTGTAATAAAAGAATTGCAAAAAAGGGATCAAAGAGATATGGAAAGGAGCACTGCACCTTTAAAAATTGCAGATGATGCAATTATAATCGATACTTCTGATTTAACGATAGAAGAGGTTATGGTAAAAGTGCATAGGGAGATTGAAGAGATTATAAAATAACAGGAGTAATGTTTGTCTAATATAACGGAAACACAACAAGATAGCACAGCACAAGATAGTGCAACAAAAGAATTTGCCAAGCTTTTAGAGGAAAGCTTTGAAATTAATCAATTGAATGAAGGAAAGATTGTAAAAGGAACAGTAGTTTCTATTGAATCTGATTTAGTAATTGTTGACGTTGGTTTAAAGACAGAAGGAAGGATTTCATTAAGGGAATTTTCTTCACACGATGGATCTCATAATCTTGAAATTGGTGGTCAAGTTGATGTTTATCTTGAAAGGATTGAGAATGCTTTAGGTGACGCAGTTTTATCTAGAGATAAGGCAAAGCGAGAAGAAAACTGGGTGAAGTTAGAAGATGACCAAAAGAATAATGTTATTGTAGAGGGTGTAATTAATGGAAAAGTTCGAGGAGGTTTCACAGTTGATATTGATGGAACTCAAGCTTTTCTTCCAGGTAGTCAGGTTGATGTAAGGCCTATTAAAGATATTAGGCCGTTTATGAATAAACCTCAGTCATTTCATATATTAAAGATGGATAAAAAGAGAGGCAATATTGTTGTTTCACGAAAATCTGTTTTATCTGATAATAATTCTGTCGATAAATCTGAGTTTATCAATAACCTAAATGAAGGCCAAGAGATTGAAGGCATTGTTAAGAATATAACTGATTATGGAGCATTCGTTGATTTAGGCGGTGTTGATGGCTTACTTCATGTGACAGATATATCATGGAAGAGGATCAATAAACCGTCTGAAGCAATTAGTATAGGCGATAAAGTAAAGGTTAAAATTATTAAAATTTCTAAAGAAGATATGAAAATATCTCTTGGTATGAAACAATTATTAGAAGATCCTTGGGTAGATTCAGAAAGCAAATATGTTGTTGGTAATAAATATAAGGGATTAGTTACTAATATGGCTGACTATGGTGCATTTGTTGAAGTAGATGGAGGCCTTGAAGGTTTAGTACATGTATCTGAAATGAGTTGGGTTTCGAAGATTCAAAAACCAGAAAATTATGTTTCAATTGGCGATGAAGTAGAAGTGATGGTCTTAGAGATAGATACTGATAAAAAAAGATTATCATTAGGTATTAAACAATGCGTAGATAACCCCTGGGAAAATTTTGCCCAGAAAAATCCTATTGGCACTGTTTTGAAAGGGAGTATTCAAAATATAACCGACTTTGGTATATTTGTTCAAGTTGATGAGGGTCTTGATGGATTAGTACATCTATCAGATATAGATTGGAAGGTACCTGGAGATATAGCAATAAAAGATTATAGTGTTGGTCAAGAGATTGAAGCCCAGATACTAGATTTTGAAATTGATAAAGAAAGAATTTCTTTGGGCATTAAGCAACTAAATGATGATCCAATAGGTGATATAGATCTTAAAAAGGGCTCAGTGGTCACTTGTACTGTTATAAATACCGATAAAGGTGGTATCGATGTTGAAATTGGTGATGGTTTCCCAGCATTTATTAAGAGGAATGATTTATCCATGGATAAAACAGAGCAAGATCCATCGAGATTTGAAGTTGGACAAAAAGTCGATGCTAAAATTATGAGTTTTGATAAAAAATCACGTAGAGTTAATTTATCAATTAAATCACTCCAAATTTCTGACGAAAAAGAGGCCATTAAACAATATGGCTCAAAAGATTCTGGTGCCTCACTAGGTGATATTTTAGGAGAAGCCTTTGACAAAAATTCAGAAACACAGGATGATGAAATCATTGAAGAGAATAAAGAGTAATGATTAAGTCTCAATTAGTTAAAAGATTATTAAATAAGAATCCTCATCTAATTCAAAGAGATGTAGAAAATATAACATCAATTGTATTGGAAAAGATTACATCTACTTTAGAAAATGAAGGAAGGGTAGAGATAAGAGGTTTCGGATCTTTATCTGTAAGAAGAAGACAATCAAAAAATGGAAGAAACCCCAGAACTGGCGAGAGTGTTTTTGTTCCAGAAAAAAAAGCTCCTGTTTTTAAATCTGGAAAAGGTTTAAGGGATAGGCTAAATTATAAGACATAATGAACCAGGTTTTTATAAACCCAATTATTGTTGCAATTGATAAAAATTCTGAAATTGAAGCCTATGAACTCACTAAAGAACTGATAGGGCATGTTGGAGCTATAAAACTTGGTTTAGAGTTCTTTGATACATATGGCCCCGATGGAATAAAAAATTTACAAAAGTTAAAGATTCCAATTTTTTTAGATTTAAAAATTCACGATATACCTCAAACTGTCAAAAAAACTATTGATACTTTGTCATCGTTGAAACCTGATATATTAAATGTTCATGCTTTAGGAGGAAAAAAAATGATGCAATATGCTTTAGAGTCGCTATCAAATAATTCTCCTTATACACAACTAGTTGCAGTTACAATTTTAACAAGCCTTGATAATGATGATCTTCAAATGATGAAAATAGATATTTCAACTAAAGACCTTGTATCTAGTCTGGCAAGATTAACAAAAGAATCTGGCTTATCTGGTGTTGTATGTTCATCAGAGGAAATAAAATTGGTAAGAGAAGCTTGTGGAAAAAACTTTAAGATCATTGTACCTGGAATTCGTCCAGAAGGTTCTGATAAAAATGATCAAAAAAGGATAATGACGCCAAAAGAGGCAATTACTCTCGGTGCAGATCATTTAGTAATTGGACGTCCAATTACTGAATCAAAAGACCCTAGGAAAACTGCTAAAGAAATAGTTAATTCTATTAGATGATAAATAAAATTAAGATATGTGGCGTCAAAGACCCTAAAGATATTTCAAAATGTGATGATTTAGGCATTGATTTTATCGGTTTTAATTTTGCTGATGTAAGTCCTAGAAAATTAACTCCTAGCGAAGCAAAAAATAATAATTTAGCCAGCTATTGCAAAAAAATTGAAAGAGTCGCAGTTTTTGTAGATCCATCTGATCAACATTTAGCTGAAAGTATAAGGTCTGTTGATGCCACATACATTCAATTACATGGCAATGAAAGTTCAAAGAGATGTTCTGATATAAAAAAATTATTTGATTTACCCATTATAAAAGCTTTTGGGATTAACTCAGTTATAGATCTTGATACAGCAGTTCATTATGAAGATGTAGTTGATTACTTTTTATTTGATGCGAAACCAGATATCAAAAATATAAGCCAAAAGGGTGGATTAAATAAAGTTTTTGATTGGAAAATTCTTGATAGTTGGAAAGGAAAGGAATTCTTTCTTGCCGGAGGAATTAATATTAATAATATTAAATCTGCAATAAATGATACAAATGCTTTTTGTATTGATATTTCTTCTGGAGTTGAGAAAGAGCTAGGTATAAAAGATAGCAATATGATAAAGGAAATATATACAGAATTTAAAGCATTATTATGACGATAAAAAAGAATTCATATAAATTAGGGCCAGACTCAGATGGTAATTTTGGTTTATTTGGTGGCAGATATGTTGCTGAAACACTCATGCCATTGATCATTGAGCTAGAGAGAGCTTATTCAGATGCGATAAATGATCCTAAATTTAGTGATGAAATAAAACAATTTTCGAAAGATTATATTGGAAGAGAGAGCCCTCTTTATTTTGCCGAAAGATTAACAAATTATCTCGAGGGCGCAAAAATATATTTTAAAAGGGATGAGCTTAATCACACCGGAAGTCACAAAATAAATAATTGTGTTGGACAAATATTATTAGCAAGAAGAATGAAAAAAAATAGAATCATAGCTGAAACTGGGGCCGGTCAACACGGAGTAGCAGTAGCGACCGTTTGTGCCAGATTTGGTTATGAATGTGTAATTTATATGGGCAAAAAAGATATTGAACGACAAAAATCAAATGTTTTCAAAATTAAGCTACTTGGTGGTCAAATTATTCCAGTTGAGTCGGGAAATGGTACTTTGAAAGATGCAATGAATGAGGCATTGCGTGATTGGGTGGCAAATGTAGAAAATACATATTATTTGATAGGTACAGCAGCTGGTCCTCACCCATATCCCACGATGGTAAGAGATTTTCAATCAATTATTGGAGAAGAAGCAAAGAGACAAATCCTTGATAAGGAAAATATATTACCAGACGCCTTGGTTGCTTGTATTGGAGGGGGATCAAATGCCCTAGGTTTATTTTATCCTTTTTTGGATGATGATGTCGATATGTATGGTGTTGAGGCAGCAGGTTTAGGATTGAATGGTGATGAGCATGCAGCATCTCTATCGAAAGGCTCCCCTGGTGTACTTCATGGAAATAGAACCTATTTACTGCAAGATGCTGAAGGTCAGATCAAAGAGGGGCATTCTATATCTGCAGGTCTTGATTATCCAGGTATAGGCCCAGAGCATTCCTGGTTAAATGATCAAGGAAGAGTAAACTATGTATCATCAACAGATGACGAGGCGCTTGATGCTTTTGAAATATGTTCTAAACATGAAGGTATTATTCCAGCTTTGGAACCTTCACATGCATTAGCATTTGTTTTCAAACTTGCTAAGAAGATGAAAAAAGATCAGATAATAATCGTTAATTTATGCGGAAGAGGTGATAAAGATATCGAAACTGTCGCAAATTATCTTGGTGTAGAAGTTTAATGGTTACAAGAATATCTAAAACATTTAATGAACTTAAGTTAGAGTCTCAAACTGGTTTAATTACTTATCTTACAGCTGGATTTCCTAATCAAGATCTATGTCTGAAAATAATTAATGAACTATCAAAATCTGGAAGTGATCTAATTGAAATTGGTATGCCATTTTCAGATCCAATGGCTGAAGGTCCTATTATTCAAAATTCTTCTAAATTATCATTGGATAATGGTCATACTATGGAATTAACCTTTGAACTGATTAACAAGTTTAGAAAAAATAATACAAAGACACCTATTATTTTAATGGGTTATTACAATCCTATTTATCAATATGGAAATGAAAATTTTATAAGCAGATGTCTTAATGATGGTGTTGATGGTCTAATTGTTGTTGACCTACCTCCGGAGCATGATTCTGAGTTGTGCGATCTTACTACGGAAATTGATCTTGATTTTATAAGGCTTGCAACCCCTACTACTGACAAGAAAAGATTAAATACTGTTTTAAATAAAAGTTCTGGGTTTCTTTATTATGTTTCAGTAATGGGAATAACTGGGACAAAAGAACCTGATCTCGAGCTTTTAAAGAAACAGGTTATTAATTTAAGAAAGGAAACTGATATTCCGATTGGCGTTGGATTTGGAATAAAAAGACCAGATCAAGCTAAAAAAATATCTGAGTTTTCTGACGCAATCGTTGTAGGCTCATCCTTAATAGAAAAGATAATAATCAATTATAAAAATAATAATGAGGATGATGTTTTATTAGAAATTTCTGAATATATTAAAAGTCTCAAGGCAGTGATTTAGTGCTATGAATTGGTTTAAAAAAATAGTACCTCCTGGGCTTAAAAAAATTTTCTCGAAAAAATCCTCAACTAAAGAATTATGGTTGAAATGCGATAATTGTGAGGCAATGATTTTTCATAAAGATGCTGAAGATAATTTATATGTATGCAATGAATGTGATCACCATATGAGAATTTCTGCTAAGGAGAGATTTAAACAATTATTAGATCAGGGATCGATAAAATATATAGAAGATCCAAATGTACCAATTGATCCTTTAAGATTTAAAGACGAAAAAAAATATGTTGATCGTTTGAAGGAGTCTAAGAGGAAAACAAAATTATCGGACTCAGTTGTAATAGGTCATGGGACTATCAATAAAATTAATGTGACATTAGCTGTTCATGATTTTCAGTTTATGGGGGGATCACTTGGGATGGCAGCTGGTGAGGCTATAATTACGGCAATAAAGCACTCACTGGAGAATAATTATCCATTTATATTATGTGCTTCTTCAGGCGGTGCAAGAATGCAAGAGGGAATTCTATCATTAATGCAAATGCCAAGAACTACAATTATGATACAAACTTTAAGAGAGAAGAAAATTCCTTATATAGTTTTATTGACTAACCCGACTACTGGAGGTGTAACAGCTTCTTATGCAATGTTAGGTGATATTCATATCGCTGAGCCAAATGCTTTAATCGGATTTGCTGGGCCTAGGGTTATTGAAAATACTATTAAAGAGAATCTACCTGATGGTTTTCAAAAATCAGAATATCTTTTGGATCATGGTATGATAGATATGGTATCTCATAGAAAAGACTTAAAAAATAATATTACAAGCATTTTAGACATATTAACGAATAGTGAAAATCAAAAATCTGCTAGTTTATAATATGCTGAAAAATGATATTGAATTATTTGTCGAAAAATTTTCAGAGAATTTACCTCGGTCTTTAGAGCGTATTTATGGTTTACTTGATAGAATTGATAATCCTCAAAATAGCATTAAAAATGTAATTCATATTGCAGGGACTAATGGAAAGGGTTCAGTATTATCATACATCAAATCATGTTTACTGATGGACAAGCAAAAAGTTAATGCTTTTACTTCACCGCATTTAATTAAAATAACTGAAAGAATATTGATTGATAATAAATCTGTAGATGACGAAGTTTTTGTAAGAACTTTTGACTCCTTGCTTGCTAAATTAAATCAAGAAGAAATTGTATTTTTTGAATTTATGACCGCATGTGCTTTATTTTTATTTAATCAAAACAAGGCAGATTGGAATCTTTTTGAAGTTGGTATGGGCGGAAAATATGATGCGACAAATACCTTACCAATGAAAGATTTAGCAGTTATTACACCTATATCATATGATCATGAAAACTACCTTGGGGATGACATTTTTCAAATAACAAAAGAAAAGCTCGGCATTACTAGCAATAAAATACCTACAGTCATTGGCAAACAGTCAGATCGTGTGAAAGAGTTTATATTGAAAAACTTTCTTTCTAATCAAGATAATAGATTTGTATTTGACATGGACTGGACAATGACTAAAAAAAAGGAATTTTACTATTATGAGGATAATGAGGAGTCTATAAGAATTAACAATCAATTTATGTATGGTGAACATCAAAAAATGAATGCGGCAACCTCTATCGCATCACTAAGGTTTTTGAACAAATTGAATAAAATTAACCTATCAAAAGATATTATTGAGAAAGGCATATCAAATACACATTGGAGAGGAAGGCTCGAGAGGATCGATTGTAAGAATAATTTAGTAGAATTATGGGTTGATAGTTGTCATAACCCCTCGGGATCGAATGCTGTTGCAACTGAAATAAGTAAAATGAATTTTAAAGAAAAGAGAAAAACAAAACTAATTTTTAGCCTAAAGAAAGGAAAAAAAATCAACGATTTTATTGCTCCTTTTGTGGATGTATGTAGTGAGATTTCTTATGTCGAAGGTAATAAAGCTCATTATTCTTATAATGAAATCACAGAAAAAATATCCAACATGAATATAAAAATAAGAAATATTAAGAATCTAGACAAATCGTTAATTTATAAGGAAGATAGTCCTTCAAGAATATTAATCTGTGGTTCGATGCAATTAGTAGGTAAAGCTATTAGTATCTTTTAACTATTATTTTTAATCCAATCATTCAGCTCTTGCTTTGGTAAAGCTCCAACCTTCGTATCTTTAAGCTCTCCATTATTAAATAAAAGCATAGTTGGTATACTTCTAATTCCATAGTCGGTTGCAACTCTAGGATTTTCATCAATATTTATTTTTGCGATAGTTACTTTGTTATCTTCATTAGAAGCTATTTCCTCTAAAATTGGAGAAATTTGCTTGCAAGGACCACACCACTCAGCCCAAAAATCAACTAAACAAACACCAGAATTTTTTAGAATAGATTCTTCAAATTCTTCATCAGTAATATTTATAAGTGCCATAGTATCTCCTAGAATCAATTACCTTAAGCTAAAAAAATCATATAAATCATTCAAGTAATTTTATAAATTTTCTTTCATCTCCATTAAATAGTCTTTATACCCTTCAAAAATTTGTTTTTCTCCAAGTTGTTCAAACTGTTCTATTTCTCTAAGTGCTCTTGGAATTGTAATCCATGGAGCTTTAAAATCATTAGATAACCACCTTGATTTAATAAATTCTAATAACACTTTATAGGGTTCTGCATCAATTGTTTCAGGTGAGTTATCAAATATGATTCTTTGAGCTATTCTTTTGGACCTTATATCAGTAAATCGAATTTGGATTTTTTTATCCCATGAATTTGCATTATGGAATTCTTCCCAAGCCAATTTATCATCACTTACTGGAAAGCCAAATATTTGTGTTTCTAGATGATCATTTTCACTTTTTGGCCATTCTTTTTTTAGTGGTAAATTATCTTTGATAAGTTCTGTTAATATTTCTATCTCATCATCAGAAGGATTTTTATATTTTTCATTCAAATTATACCATTCTGGACAAAATATTATGCCAGGGGTTTTGAGGTAAGTTTCTCTAAGCCATTTTGGTTTTTTTCCTTGCTTCAATGTTGATATATTTTTTTCAGTAAGGCATCCGTTCTCAAAATACTCTTCCAAATTAATAGAATAAAAATTATCGTTATCAATGTCTAATATTGGCAAATATTCAGTAATTTTTTGTTTTGGAAAATAATAAGTAGAAAATTTAGTTTTATCTGAAAAAATTTTGTACCTCGTGAACTTTGAGAACATTTTAGTTCTTGTTGCCCAAAAATCTGGTTGTTCGATTTTTATTTTATTTAATAATTTTGCTGTTGCTTTGACATCTCCATCTGCTTGGTGCCAGATTATACTTTCATCTTTTTTAAAATTATTCATAAAAACATTTGATAGAGATTGATCTCTTTTACCGTCAATTTCTTCAGGTGTTTTTATTGTTTCTGGGAATAATTTTCCGGCAAGAGATATAAATGGAAGTGCATCACAAATTACCTTATCTCCCATTTTGTGAGGATATGGAAAAAAACCTGATGTATAGAGGGCTTCAGTTAGAACATTCGAGTCATATTGCGCATTATATGCCCACAGAATATCATAATCTAAGCTTTCTAAAATCTTAGGAATGGTTTCATAAAGACTGGGTCCTTCCATGAGTTTTTTCCATGATGTTGAGGTTGCCTTAAGAGCGCCAGGACTAGGTAAATCATAGCTAGGTAATCGATTATTAATTACAGATAAATTATCCAAATTATTAAGGTCTATGACAGCTAATTGATGAGGGAGTCTAAACCCTTTATCGGTTCCATTAGTTTCAAAATCAAAAACACCTTCAGTTTCTTCAATCATCATTCAAAAGATATTGATCTGATTCGATCATTCCAGCCACCCTCATCACTAATGACTATATTAAGTTTATGATTTTGTAATTCAAAATTAATTTTAAGTGTATTAGCAAAAATTGATGACTCAATTATTTCTGGCCATTCTACTAATAGCGTGCCTTGGTCTACTATACTTTGTAAGTCTAAGGCTATTATTTCTTCTTGATTATCTACTCTGTATAAGTCAGCGTGCCCTATTATATGTTTATTAAATTCATAAGTTTGTATAAGGCTAAATGTTGGTGACGGTACTATATGTTCATCATCATTAGCAAAATATTCTGAATTTATTATTGCTCTTACGAAAGTTGTTTTTCCTATACCAAGTTCTCCCTTAAGCAATATAAGATCACCTTTTGTTATTAGAGATGCAATTAAATTTGCTAGTTTCTTGGTATCATCAACTTTTTCTGATTTAAAAATTAACTCTTTCATTTTCTAAATTTAGTTTTTTAAAAGCTTTTTCCTAATATATACTGCAGTAGGTTTTAATCAAAACAATCCTGTTATATGAGAATTTAATGAGTAAAGAAAAAACATTAATTATTGGAGGCGGTCAGGCAGCTTGCCAAACTGTAACAGCCCTGAAAAGTAAAGGATATCAGGGAAAAATTAAAATACATTGTTCAGAGAATTACTTACCTTATCAAAGACCGCCCTTATCAAAGAAATTTCTTTTAGGAGAATTAGATAAAGAAAGATTATTTTTTAAACCAGGAAAGTTTTATGATGAAAATGATGTGTCAATATGTTTGAATTCTTATGTTCAAGGAATTGATACAAAAAACAAAGAAATTTTTTTAGAAAACAATGAAATTGAACATTATGATAATCTTGTTATAGCAACGGGAACAAAGCCAAGAACAATTGATGTTGATAAGAAAATATCAGACAAAGTTTTCTACCTCCGGTCAATTGATGATGTCTTAAGGATAAGAGATAAAATAAAACAATCCAAAAAAGTTACAATAATTGGTGGTGGTTATATTGGACTAGAGGTTGCAGCAGTTATAAATAATTTGGGTTTACATGTTACGGTTATCGAAATGGCATCTAGAATCTTAGAGCGTGTTACAAGCGAAGTTATATCTAGTTTTTATTCTAAAATTCATTCACATGCTGGTGTTGAAATACAAACAAATACATCGGTTGAAGGGATATCAGGAAATGAAAAGGGTATTGAGGTAATTACTTCAAATGGGAGTGTAATTTCTGATTTTGTTATTGTTGGAATAGGTGTTTTGCCTTGCGATACAATTGCGGATGATGCTGGAATAGAAGTTAATAATGGAATTATAGTTGATGAATTCTGTAGAACTTCGAATGACTCAGTATTTTCTGCGGGTGATTGCACTATGCACCCAAATATATTTTATAATAAAAATATAAGACTTGAGTCTGTACACAATGCTATAGAACAAGGAAAAACAGTTGCTTCTTCTATTATAGGTGAGATGACCTCATATGATCAGGTTCCTTGGTTTTGGTCTGATCAATATGAAACAAAATTACAAATTGTTGGATTGTTAGATAATTATGACGATATTGTTGTACGTGGAGACTCAATAAAAGAATCTTTTGCGGTCTTTTACATTAAAAACAATAGAATTATTGCGTCCGATTGTGTAAATCGACCAGCAGAACATATGATGTCAAGAAAACTTATTTCTGAAAAAATTATTATAAAAAAAGATCGACTTTCTGACGAATCTGTTCCAATTAAGGAAGTTGCTAACTAATTATATTTATAAGTATATATAGTTTTAGTGAATTAGGGGATTACGGAGATAACTATGGTAAAGATTATTTATGTTGAGCATGATGGTACAGAGCATTCTGTTGATGTGGAGGTAGGTACATCAATTATGGAAGGCGCTGTTTCGAACTCAATACCCGGTATTGATGCTGATTGTGGCGGAGGTTGTGCATGTGCAACATGCATGGTTTTTATTGGTGATGAGTGGAAAGATAAAATTGAGTCTATGTCTGATGAAGAAGAGAGCATGATTGATTTCCATGAATATAAAGAGGATAATTCTAGACTAGGTTGCCAAGTATCAGTTACTGATGAATTTGATGGTATGAAGGTAAAGATGCCTCCATCCCAACATTAGGAGTAATCTTAATATCTATAATGATCTGGTTTGAAAGGACCTTCTTTATTCAAATTTAGATAATCAGCTTGGCTATTACTCAACTCGGTTAACTTGACTCCTAATTTTTCAAGGTGGATATATGCTACTTTTTCATCTAAATGTTTAGGTAGGACATATACTTTATTTTCATAATTTTCATAATTATTCCAAATTTCAATTTGGGCTAAAACTTGGTTTGAAAATGATGCGCTCATTACAAAACTAGGGTGTCCAGTCGCACATCCTAGGTTAACCAATCTACCTTCAGCCAATAAAATAATTTTTTTGCCATCAGGAAACTCTATCTCATCAACTTGAGGCTTTATATTATCCCATTTAAAGTTTTTTAATTCTGCAACTTGGATTTCGCTATCAAAATGTCCAATATTAGCCACAATAGCTCTATCTTTCATTTCTCTCATATGTTCAAGAGTTATAACATCTTTATTTCCTGTTGCTGTTATAAAAATATCTGCTGTCTTAGCAACATCATCAACAGTTGAAACCTCATATCCTTCCATAGAAGCTTGTAAAGCGCAGATAGGATCAATTTCTGTAACAATTACCCTAGCTCCTTGTGATCGGAGAGACTCTGCAGATCCTTTTCCAACATCACCAAATCCACAAACAACTGCGACTTTCCCCGCAAGCATAACATCTGTCGCTCTTTTTAAACCGTCAACAAGACTTTCTCTGCATCCATAAAAATTATCAAATTTTGACTTTGTGACTGAGTCGTTAACATTAATAGCAGGTACAGCAAGGGTTTTTGCTTTTTCCATTTCATAAAGCCTTAAAACACCAGTTGTAGTTTCCTCGGATAATCCTCGTATTTCACTTAACAAATCTGGGTATTCTTCATGAATGATCTTAGTTAAATCACCGCCATCATCTAAAATCATATTTGGTTTCCAGTCTGAAGAACCTTCAATAGTTTGTTTAATGCACCAATCATATTCTTCTTCTGTTTCACCTTTCCACGCGAAGACAGGTATATTTTTACTTGCTATTGCAGCGGCAGCATGATCTTGGGTAGAAAAAATATTACACGAAGACCACCTAACTGTTGCCCCTAAATCAATTAAAGTTTCAATTAATACTGCAGTTTGTATTGTCATATGAAGACAGCCTACAATATTTGCTCCTTTTAGAGGTTTAGATTTACTTAATTCTTTTCTTAAAGTTATTAAGCCAGGCATTTCGGTCTCTGCGATTTCTATTTCTTTTCGTCCCCATTCAGCGAGACCAATATCAGCAACTTTGTAATCTTTAAATTCCAATTTTATTCTCCTAAACTAGATAAAGGATATTTTAGCTATCCTCTTTTGATAAAATTTCACTTGCTATACCTATGTATTTGTGACCTGCTTCAACAGATGCATGTATAACTTCCTCAATACTAGAATTCTCTCTCAAGGATCCAAGTTTTACCAGCAAAGGTAAATTAATGCCACCTATCATTTCTATTTTATTTTCATCAATTAATGAAATAAGTAGATTTGAAGGTGTATTTCCAAACATTTCTGTTAAAAGTATTACACCATTCCCGCTATCTACCTTGGAAATTAATTCTTTAACTTCTTCCTTGCGCTTATCAACATCATCATCATAACCAATACAGACAGTCTCAAGATCTTTTTGTGGCCCAATTATATTCTCAAGAGAACTTTTGAGCTCAATTGCTAAGTTTCCATGAGTAATTATTATTAAACCAATCAAATTATTTACCTCTATTTTATTTATTAACTAAAGGAAAAGTAACTGTAAATATAGCTCCGCCATTTTCTTTATTTCCAGCTATAATTGAACCGCCATGTGTCTTGACTATTTGTTTACAAATGGACAAACCTAAACCAGAGTTATTGCCAAAACTTTTATCATTTGGTCTATAGGTATAAAATCTATCAAACACCTTCAATAAGCTCTCCTTCGGTATTCCAGGGCCGTTATCTTTAATTTCGACAATTGCGCCATTCTTACCTCTCCAAATATTAATATCTATGTAATCGCCTTTTTCAGAAAATGATAAAGCATTATCAATCAGATTATGAAAAACTTGTGCAATTTTATCTCCGATTCCATTTATGATGATATTTTCATCTTTAACATTATATTTTATATCAACACCATATTTCTTAATAATTGTTGACTCTGTTACTTCAATTACAGAGCTTAAGACATCGGATAAATCAATTTTTGTAAATTCGCCCTTAGCCAGCTCAACCTCTAATCTTGAGCTAGATGATATATCTGATATTAACCTATCAAGTCTTTTTAGATCCTTAAATGCTATCAAGATTAGTTCTTTTTTTTCTTCTTCATTTTGCGATGTGTTAAGTGTTTCAATAGCACTTTGTAAAGAAGTTAATGGATTTTTAACTTCATGCGCAACATCAGCGGCAAAAGCTTCAACGGCACTTACTCGATCTTGCAATGCTACTGTCATCCTTCTAATAGATCTTGATAAGGTTCCAATTTCATCACGACGATTATCCATGATCGGTGTATCACCTATACCAGCATCAGTAACGCTTTCTGCAGCAATTGATAATCTAGTTAATGGCCTAGCAATGGTTGTTGACAATGCAACTGACAAAAAAAGCGTAACAAATATTGTAATTATGAAGACTCTAACAAAACCTTGCCGTCCTTCCTGCAGAATTAAACCAATATCTCCTTCTTCAGTAGTTAGTAGTAGAGCATTTACAATTTCATTATTACTTAAAACTGGAACTGTTACATGAACAATTATTCCACCATTATCTAATTTATATTCCTTAGCTACTGTTTTACCATTTAAAGCATCATTAATATCAGAAGAAGAAAAACCTGATTTAGGTAAAATTTGTGCATTTCTACCAAAATAGTTTTCTAGAACTTCAAATACTTTATCGAAATATGCTTTGTTATCATTAGATATGAGCACTTCACGATCATCGAAATCATTTGTATCAAAAATAATTTCAAGATTTTTATCAAATATTCTTGTGCGAGTAGTTATAAATTTATCATTATCTTGTCTTTTAAGAATAAATTTATTTAAGTTTTCTCTAAAGTTTTCTCTAATCTCTTGGTCTAAATCAAATGAAAATGCAAATAAATTAGCTTGAACTAGAAGAGCTTCAATTCTTGCTTTTACAAGATTATCCTCTGATTTATCTACATAAATAAAGCCTAACGCTAAAAGAACCAAACCAATAAAGTTAATAGCTATAATTCTAGCGCCTAAAGATCTTGGTTTTAATAAATTAAACATATTTATTATTGGTTAAATCTGTATCCAACTCCATATAAGGTTTCAATTGAATTAAAGTCATTATCAATGGCCTTAAACTTTCTTCTGATTCTTTTGATATGACTATCAATGGTTCTATCGTCAACATATAGATCATCGCTATAAGCAGCTGACATTAATTGATCTCTATTTTTTACATAACCAGGTCTATTTACTAAACTCTCTAAGAGTAAAAATTCTGTAACAGTTAGCTTTATTCTCTCATTTTTCCAATGGCATTCATGCCGATCCATATTCAATAATAAATTACCGCGCTCAATTAGAGAGTCATTTTTACCTATGTTTTTATTATTTGAGATAGCTGTTCTTTTTAATATCACTTTTACTCTCTCGATTAATAACTTCTGTGAAAAGGGTTTAGTAATATAGTCATCTGCGCCCATTTTTAGCCCTAACAATTGATCAATTTCATCATCCTTTGATGTCAGGAAAATAACTGGAATGTCAGAAGAATTTCTAAGTTTTTGTAAAACTTCAAGACCATCTAATCTTGGCATCTTTATATCCAAAATAGCTATGTCAAAATTATCTTTTTCAAGGGCTTCAAGTCCAGAAATGCCATCAGAATATGTTTTAACATCAAACTTTTCTGACTTTAGAGCAAGACTGAGTGATGCTAAAATATTTTGATCATCATCTATCAAACAAATTTTTACCATTAATCAAACAAACTAATTTATTTTTTTAAAAAAGTATATAATACCTTATTTATAAGTTTATAAGTTTCTGTTATAAATATTTATTAATTTCAGAGAGCATTAAATTGGAAAATATTGGTGAAAATTTTTCTAAAGTTGGACCAGAAAGTCATGGCTTTAAAAACCTTAAAAAAATAAATTGGAATCTTTCAAGAGATAGTATTTACGATATAACAATTTCAAATGGACAAGGCTTATTATCAAAAGATGAAGTCCTGGTTGTTGAAACTGGTATACATACTGGGCGTTCAGCAAATGATAAATTTATTGTAAAAAATTCAATAAATGAGAAAGCAATATGGTGGGATAATAACAAATCAATTACCGAAGAGAATTTTGATAATCTCTACAAAGATGTTTTAGATTTTTGTGAAGAAAAAGAATTATATGTTCAGGATTTGTATGGTGGAGCTGATCTTGATTATCGATTAAGCACAAGAGTATATACAGAATATGCATGGCATTCTTTGTTTATACAAAATTTACTAATTGAAGTTAAAGAAGATGAGAAATCTAGCTTCAACCCAGAGTTTGTAATAATTGATATTCCAAGCTTTAAAGCGGATACATCTAGGCACGGTTGTTCTTCGGAAACTCTAATTGCTGTCAATTTTGAAAAGAAATTAGTTATTATTGTCGGAACTTCTTATGCAGGTGAAATCAAGAAATCTGTTTTTTCCATGTTGAATTATCTTTTGCCTCCAAAGAATGTTATGCCTATGCATTGCTCAGTCAATGTAGGGGCAGAAAATGACCCTGCAATTTTCTTCGGTTTATCGGGAACCGGTAAAACTACTCTATCTGCTGATCCAGATAGAACATTAATTGGCGATGATGAGCATGGTTGGTCTAGTAATGGCGTTTTCAACTTTGAGGGTGGTTGTTATGCAAAAATGATTAGATTATCTGAAAAGGCTGAACCAGAGATTTATCAAACAACAAAATTAAGAGGGACTATCTTAGAAAATGTTGTTATCGACAAAGACTCTGGAGAAATAGATCTAGACGATAGTTCTCTTGCTGAAAATACAAGGGGAGCCTATCCTTTATCTTTTATACCTAATGCTAGTGAAACAGGAAGAACTAGCATGCCTAAAAATATCATATTGTTAACATGTGACGCATTTGGGGTCCTTCCACCAATAGCTAAATTATCTTCATCACAAACGATGTATCATTTTCTTTCTGGTTATACAGCTAAGGTTGCTGGAACTGAAAAAGGGGTAACAGAACCAGAAGCTACTTTTTCTGCGTGTTTTGGTGCACCATTTATGCCTAGACACCCATCAGAATATGGAAAACTTTTACAAAAACTTATTGCCAAACATAGTGTAAAATGCTGGCTTGTTAATACAGGTTGGACCGGAGGGCCATATGGAAAAGGTGAAAGAATGCCAATTGACGCGACAAGAAAGTTACTAACTTCTGCATTGAACGGTTCCTTACTGTCAGCAGAAATGAGAATTGATGAAAACTTTGGTTTTGAAGTTCCTTCATATGTCGATGGAGTTGATACTAAAATCCTTAACCCAAGAGATACATGGGAAGATAAGGAAGGCTATGATTTGCAGGCTCAAAAATTAGTAAAAATGTTTTCTGATAATTTTGATGTTTTTAAGCCTTATGTTGATATAGACATCATAGACGCGGCGCCAAATCTTCAAGCTGCAGAATAATTAATGTGCTTCATCCCAATTATTGCCAAAATTAGTATCTGCTATTAATGGTACATTTAAATTAAGAATTGGTAAGTTAGCGCTTTCCATTTCCTTTTTAATAATTCTCATAGATTCTTCACAATTTTCTTTTTTAGTTTCGAAGATTAATTCATCATGTACCTGTAAAAGCATTTTCGTTTCTAATTTTGCCAATTTTTTATGATTACCTAAAATAATCATTGCTCTCTTGATTATATCTGCAGCAGATCCTTGAATAGGCGCATTAATTGCAGCTCTTTCCATAAATGATCTTGTGGCTGCATTCTTGCTGTTAATTTCCTCAACAAGGCATTTTCTTCCTAAGAGAGTTTTTACAAAACCATTTTCATTTGCGAACTTCTTTGTTTCATCCATATAATCTCTTATTGAGGGATATTTCTTAAAATAAGCTTTAATAAATTCAGATGCTTCAGTACGGCTAATATTGAGTTGCTTTGCCAACCCAAAGGCTGAAATACCATAAATTATACCAAAGTTAATAGCTTTTGCATTTCTTCTAATATCAGGTGTCATATCATTTAATGGAATATTAAAAACTTCAGAGGCCGTAGATGAATGAATATCAATTTCATCAAGAAAGGCATTAATCAAATTTTTCTCGTCAGCAATATGAGCAATTAACCTAAGTTCAATTTGACTGTAGTCAGAGCTTATTAATACATTCCCTTTTTCAGGAATAAAGGCTTTTCTTATCATTCTACCATCATCACTTCGGATAGGAATATTTTGAAGATTTGGATCAGAGGAAGCTAATCTTCCTGTTGAAGTTGTGGCCATAGCAAAAGAAGAGTGAATTCTATTTGTTTTTATATTTAAATAAGTAGGTAATGTGTCAGTATAGGTTGTCTTGAGTTTTGATAAGGCTCTCCATTCAAGTAAAATTTTTGGAAAATCATATCCTTCATTAGCTAAATTCTCTAATACCTCAGCATTTGTTGACCATGAACCAGTCGATGTTTTTTTACCGCCTGGTAATGCAAGTTTATCAAATAATATTTCCCCTACCTGTTTTGGGGAACCAAGATTAATCTCCTCACCGATTAATTTGTAGCAAGATTTTTCAAGGTTTTTTAATTTTTCTTCAAATTTAACAGATAATTCATTTAATTTATTTACATCAATTGATATACCGTGCTTTTCCATATTCATTATTACTTGAGCAAGAGGTTTTTCAATAATTTCATATATTTTAACTTGTTTGTCTTGAACCATAAAAGATTTAAATCTTTTCCATAGTCTTAAAGTCATATCTGCATCTTCGGCCGCGTATTTTCCCGCTTCTTTAATTGAAAGTTCTTGAAAAGTTTTTTTATCTTTACCGCTACCAATAAGATCTTTAAATGATATAGCATCGTGGTCAAAGTAATATTTTATTAATGTATCAAGCTTATGCCTTATTCCTCCTGATCCTATAGAGTAAGACATCAACATAGTATCATCATAATTTTTGATATTAATATTATATTTATCTACTACTAGTGCATCGAATTTCATATTATGAAGGATCTTTTTAATTCCATTGTCTTCTAGGATAGATTTCAAAATATCTATAGCTTGATCAAAATCGATTTGTTTATCATTTTCTTTATGAAGTAATGGGACATAACAAGCATCATTCTCAGATATGCAAAGAGAAAAGCCCACCATGTCAGCTTCTACTGCATTTAGAGAATTTGTTTCGGTATCAAATGCTACATATCCAATGTTTTCAGCTTTCATCTTCCATTGTGTTAACTCATCTAAAGATTGAATTATTTGATAATTGTCTCTGTCAAATTCAGAATTAATTTCTTCTATTTCTTTGGGGCTGTCGATTATTTTTTTTTCAAATTTTTCAACTTGATCAGATGCTTTAATATTATCAGAGTCTATATTTAGTTGTTTAGATTTTTTTTCAGTTAATGTTTTAAATTCCATCTCTTTTAAGAAACTAATTAATTTTTCAGCATCTACTTCTTTTAGTGCAGTTTCTTTGATCGAAATAGGAAGGGGAACATCATTTTTGAGAGTTACTAATTTTTTGCTTATATAAGCTTGATTTTCAAATTCAATTATATTTTCTCTTCTCTTTTTTTGTTTTATTTTCTCTGAATTTTCAAATAATCCATCTAAGTCTCCATATTCATTAATTAATAATGCTGCTGTTTTAATTCCAATCCCTGGTATCCCTGGAATATTATCAACAGAGTCGCCTGCTAAAGATTGAACATCGATTACTTTTTCTGGGTAAACTCCAAATTTATCAAATACATCTTCTTTCTTAAATACTCTTCCTTTCATTGTGTCTAACATAGAGACATTATCCGAAACTAACTGCATTAAATCTTTATCTGATGAAACTATTGTGACTTTCATATTATGCTTCTGAGCTTCTTCTGCATAACTTGCAATTAAATCATCTGCTTCATAACCGAGTAGCTCTACGAAGGGTATGTTAAAGGCTGAGGTTGCTTTTCTAATTACTGGAAATTGGGGTATCAGATCTTCTGGGGCTTCTGAACGATTGGCTTTATACTCTGGATAAATATCATTTCTAAATGTTTTACCTGAAGCATCAAATACAACGAGGAGATGAGTTATGCCTTTTTCTTCTTTTTCTTCTCTTACTAGCTTATCTAGCATATTACAAAAACCTGATATTGCCCCAACAGGAAACCCATCGGATTTTCTAGTTAATGGCGGCAGTGCATGATACGCCCTAAATATATAAGTCGATCCATCAACGAGACATATGTGTTGCTTTTGGTTTTTCATTGGTATTCTTTAATTACTATTATGACATTAACTTTAATGTGGTAAAAGAGATTATACTTTATATTTAATTTAATATGTCGATAAATAATTTACCAGATGATGCGATAAGCATACATAACCTATCAAAAAAGTTTAAGAATCCAGATGGGAAGGGTTTTTTTTATGCTCTTGATAATGTGTCTTTATCTATACCAAGAGGATCAATATTTGGTTTGCTTGGCCCAAATGGGGCTGGAAAATCAACTTTCATTAATATCTTGGCAGGATTGACAATCAAGACTTCAGGTGAGGCTGTTGTTTGGGGTAATAATATTGATCAACATCCAAAGGCTTCTAGGTCTTCTTTAGGAGTTGTTCCTCAAGAACTTACAATTGATCCATTTTTTACTCCAAAGGAATCTCTTGAGCAACAAGCCGGATTATATGGTGTTAGACCAAAGGATAGAAATATTGACTATATTCTTCGCATGCTGGATTTAGAGGATAAAGCTGAAGCATATTCTAGGACTTTATCAGGAGGAATGCGAAGAAGATTATTAGTTGCCAAGGCTATGGTTCATAGACCACCAATATTGATACTTGATGAACCTACTGCGGGTGTTGATATTGAATTACGAGTTCAGCTATGGGAGTATGTTCGTAAACTTAATGAGAATGGAACAACAATCATCTTAACAACTCATTATCTCGAAGAAGCAGAGGAATTATGCGATAAAATTGCTATTTTAGATAAAGGCAAAATAGTCAAATCTGCTTCAAAACAAGATTTGTTAGAGGATGCAGACTCTAAAACTATTTCTGTAAAAGTGAAAGAAATACCAGATCTTAATCATCCTATTTTGTTAGAACTTGGCGCTAGTATTAATGATAAAAATGAATTAACAGTTAATTTTAATCCAAAAATTATTAATTCAAGAGAAATATTATCTAAAATTGAGGAAGCTGGTGTGATGCCTTTTGACTTTGATGTTACAGGTGCTTCTTTAGAAACTGTTTTCCTATCAATTACACAAAAGAAATAAAAAAGGCGTGAATAATCACGCCTTTTCTTTAAACATTATTAATATATTAGAATTTTGCTCCGAAAGTTATTCCAATCATCCTTGGATCAATCATAAAGTCGTTTCTAAACCCACCAGATGCTTCGGCTGTAAAATAATGGCCTGTAATATTGTCATCATCCATTAAATTTTGTCCCCACAATCTCACATACCAAGGTGCATCAGTTGATTGAAAAATAATTTGAGCGTTTAGTACATCCCATGCTTCCACAACATCTCTTGGAACATTATAAAGGCGAGAATAAAAATCATCTTGCCAGTAATAATCTATACGTGATGTTATTGAGATATTTGAAAGTTGAGTAGTGTATTCTGCGCCAACATGAATTGTAACTGCTGGTGCTTGTACTAACTCATTCCCACTAATATCATATTCAGGCTCATAGAAACCCCCAAGACCTGCAGCAGTCAGTTTTGCATTCATAGCTGCACAGTTACCTAAAGTTGGTAATGCTCCTCCCCCTATTTGAACAAGCGGATTAACCAGACCTGTTGGGTCAGAAGAATTAATATTATCAACTGATAGTGTTTTTGGTGCAGCAATCATATCAAGTGCACCTGCAGCAGGATTAAGATTAAGAACTCCACCTGCCACACCTGCCAGAACAGAGTTTCTTTTAAATCCGCATGTAGCACCATTAGTATAATCTTTAACTAACCATCCTGATGTATCGCCAAGGTTTCTTTTTACTTTATCTAGAGGGTTAAGTGAAAAGGTTCCATTTGCCACTTCAGTTTCAAGTAATGATACTTGAGCGTCTAATCTTAAACCAGGTACGCTTGACGGGCTCCAGAATAGCTCGACTTCTAAACCTTGCATTTCTGCATCGATATTCTCATTAACTGAGGTACGAGCTATAATTTTTGAAACTTGAAGTCCCTGATAATCGTAATAAAAAGCAGTTAAGTTAGCTATTAATGTATTATCAAAAAGAACATTTTTCATACCAATTTCATAAGCATCAAGAAACTCAGGATCAGTTGTCTGTGCAACACCTGAGAATAATGTTGGGTCAACAGGTGGGTTAAAGGCGCCAGGTCTATAACCTCTTGAGTAAGTTGCATAAACTAATGTTGAGTCTGTACCAGCTAGATCAGGAGTCCAATCAATACCAACTTTTCCTGAAACTTCTTCTTCAGTAAATGAGGTAGCAATACCTTGTAATCGTCTTTGTTCACCTTTTCCAGGAATTGGCTCATAAAGACCAGAAGAAGCAGCACCAATTATAACAGGTATTAAATTAGGATCAGCTGTTTGAACTGCTAAAGTAACAGGATCACCAACGCCTGTACCGCCAGCAAGAATAGCTGAATTAAATAGTAATTGTCTATCGGCTACAGATTTTTCAGATTCATTCCACCTTGCACCAATTGTTACTTTTAAGTCCTCATTAGCTTGATAATAAATTTCAGTAAACAAGCCTTTTCTTTCCAATTCATATGGGCTTGTTTCATTTCTATAATGAGAAGGATAAAGCTTTAATCCAGCTAATATAGGTGCAATAGCTGCTGCATCAGCACCAGAGAAGTAAACATCATAAACACCACTAGACTCATATTCAGAAACATTAATACCCGCGACAAAATTTATTGGTCCATCGAAGTTTGATTGAACAACAAGATCAGCGTACTTGCTTTCTGCTACCCCTGAGGATGTATCATAAGCAAATGCATAATCATAGTAGCCTTGAACTGCTCCACAGAATATACCGCAAGCTGAATCTGTATATTGAGAAACTGGAACTATTCCTTGAGGAAAAGCTGGATTTCCTGATGCAACTAAAGGATTTGTATTGTTTGGATTATAGGTAGCAAATTTAGCTGTACCATCGTTATTGTTGTAATCCTGTTGAGAGAAAACACTAGTTTTATGATAAAGAACATTAGCTTTGATTGTAAAATTCTCTATCGCTTCAGTTTCTACATTCAGTAAATACCCATCTTCAGATGCTTTATAAACAGGATCCATATTTTGATAAGTTGAACGTGCTGCCTGATTTCTTGGAATTTTATTCATATAATCAAGCGGAGACCAAGTCATCAAGCCTGCTATTGCCGATACATCACCACCAAAGGTTGAAGATCCTGCAGGACCTCCTCTCCCAAACTCACTTGGGTGACAACCATATGAAGGTACCTCAGTTGATTTACACATTTGTCTACCAATTCTAGAACGATTATCATCTTCTTCAAAATTCCAATAAGTTAGACTTGCAGAAGTGTTTTCGCTAAGTTCACCTCTAAGAGTAAATCTCCAAGATGTTATATCTCGTCCATCAAGATCTTCACCTTCCCTACCAGGGAATAAATTTTCAGAGAAACCATTTCTTTCAAGCATCAAACCAGCAATTCGCATAGACAATCCATCAGATATAGGCGCATTTATCATTGCTTTGATTTTTCTGTGATCATAATCACCAACTTCTAATTCAACAGAGCTTTCGAATTCATCAGAAGGACTTGCAAAAAGCATATTTACAGATCCACCAGTAGAACTAGCTCCATATAAAGTACCTTGAGGACCTCTAAGTATCTCAACTCTTTCAAGATCATAATATTCAGTTTCAAAAATTCTTGTTGGAACAGGAACATTATTTATATGGAATGCAACACCACTATCACCTGAAGCGGCAACAGTATAAGAGTTAACACCACGGATAACAAAATTTGATCCAGTGAAGTTACCTTTTGTAAATGTAATATTTGGTGCATTGAATTGAATATCACCAAAAGTCTCTATTTGTTGTAATTCTAAACTACCAGTATCAAATGCAGTTACAGCAATTGGAACATCTTGAATATTTTGCTCTGTTTTTTGAGCAGTGACTATAATTTCTTCAATTCCTTCTCTTTCTATAACCTGTGCGTTTGAAATACCTATAATGAATATAGGTAAGATAGTAGCCAAAATGGCTAAATTAAATGTCTTTTTAATCATTAATGCCCCCACATTTGCGCTTTATCGCAATTATTTTTTTTATTATTTAGGTTATTAAACTATTTATACTATTAATAAATATAATTCATTTAATGAATATAGAATACATGGTAGAAATTTTAATACAACAGATTTTTGTTTCGAAAAGCATTTTTATTTTTGAATATATAAAATCAAAAAAAAACGGCAGTTAAAAAACCGCCGTTTTCTCTTGTCTATCTATAATAATTTAGAATTGAAGACCTAGTGTGATACCAGCAGTTTGTGGATCCATTAGGAATTCGTTTCTAAACATACCTGATGTATTTTCTGTATGATAATGTGCAATAACATTGGAGTCATCTGCAAGATTTTGACCCCATATTCTTACATACCAGCCATTTTCAACTGATGCAAAAGTTATACTTGCATTAATATTATCATACTCATCAATACCGTCTCTAGGACCTTTGTAAGGACGAGACCACATATTATCTTGCCAGTA
>Ga0208130_1000223_pt1 | contig 30564 bp, 23 predicted proteins | sample ETNtaG_31_FD_185771 | JGI IMG/M metagenome (GOLD analysis project Ga0208130, IMG submission 185771) | Marine microbial and viral communities from oxygen minimum zone, Eastern Pacific Ocean - ETNP201310SV78 (SPAdes) (version 2) | ecosystem: Environmental > Aquatic > Marine > Oceanic ... | reverse complement strand
ATTATTCTCTTTGGTGAAAGGAACAATGTCGTATTCGGTATTTGTTTGAGTTAGAATGTCGAGATATGCTGGCCATTCTATGTTACCAATTCTAACCTTAATATGTTCTTTTAGGAAGGCCATTACAGTGTAGATTCCAGGCCTTCCTCCGGCGAAGACCATGACATTCTCTGGAGTAATTGATGAACCATATTGTGAGTTGTAATAGTCAACGATCGCTTCTCGTAATTCTGGATGCCCCCAAGCTTTGGGGTAGAATCGATCTTCCCAAGTGACTTCTACACTATCAGGAAGCGCGGGGCCACCGAATTTTTCCAGGGGAGTAGTAAGTGGGAATCCTTGCGACCAAGGATGAGTTCCTTCTGTCCCCATGAAGCGACCAAAAGTATCTTTGAAGGCATAGAGAGTTTCGTAAATTCCCATAGGTGGACAGTTGTCAGAAAGAAAAGATTCTACTTGGTTCATACCACTATCGCCATCCGTCATGGCCAAGCGAAACCAACGAAATACATCATAATGTTGCTTCTGATTTTACCTTTCTACATCTGCCGTGCCAATGATTAAGTAAATCAAATTATAATCATAAATTATGGTAGAAGTGCTTGGCTACAAACGACTGACTGTTTTTTCTATGATTCTCCTATTTTTAGGAATGTCAGCATCAATGGGATTCAGCCCTGAGGATACATCCAGTCTTTCAGAGGAAAAACCGTCTTTCGAAACTAGTACGACTTCAACTCCGTACTGGCCAGGGTCGCAATCAGGGTCAATTTACACATACGATTCAGTTGATATTGGTATGAATCACGTCTGTGCAGTTACTACTGATAACACAGTAAGATGTTGGGGGTCCAATAGCGATTACCAACTTGGAAATTCTACGACAGGTCAGTTCTCTAGTGCTGGATTACCGAGAGTTGTAGAATATGTCGGCGGGCACTCAGAAGGCACTGATTTGGCAGTATCAATTGGAGCAGGAGGTCATCACAATTGTGCGATTGAAACAGACGGGACATTGAAGTGTTGGGGCGAAAACGATTACGGACAGACAGGTAACATCTCAGTATCCGGTGCAGTCCAGTACCCCAGTCCAGTTACGGTTCTACATAATTCTAGCCAAATGGAAATACGTGCAATAGATGGCGGGCTTGACTTTAGCTGTGCAATCGTAGAGGAAGCATCCTCTTCTCCGGTGCAAGATGCTGCAAGAGCTATAGGAGGCCGTGTTGCTTGTTGGGGAAGAAATAACTTAGGACAACTTGGAGATAGTACTCAAGCCGATCAAGATCAACCGGTTTACGTTGTCGATGTAAACGGAAATGAAATTCAGAATGTGACAGCTATTACATCGGGGAGAAACCATAATTGTGCAATTGTTGATGGTAATCCAATGTGTTGGGGACAAAATAACTTCGGACAAATTGGTAATCATTCGGCGATAACTGTAAGCTCAGTCCCTATCGCTGTTAATGTTCAGACATTACGACACACCCAGCGCGAGGTGGTGGCAATTGGAGCGGGATACAGTCACACTTGTGCACTTCTCGACAATGGTAGTATAGGTTGTTGGGGCCACAACGACAATGGAGAGTTTGGAGATGGGACCTCTTCTACTACAAACGAATATTATAACGCAAGATATGTGTCATTACCTCAATATCGAACTGCAATTACATTAGAAGTTGGGGATGATCACAGTTGTGCAATTCTGGATGACAATTCTACTTGGTGTTGGGGGACAAACTTCGATGGTCAAAGAGGAGATGGCGGAGTTGGTGGTGTAACCCCTACACAAGTACAGACCTCAGGCTATTATTTCACCAGTATTAGCGCAGGACAATACAATAGTTGCGGAATATCTAACACTTCACAGTTATACTGTTGGGGCGATAACTGGAATTATCAAGTAGGCGTCGGTTCAAGTTCGAATTCCGATCATGATACTCCACAACTAGTACAATTAGGCCCATCTACTCAAAATGGCCCACAGCAATACCCCTTAATTCACGATAGAGATCCAGATAATGATGGAATCCCCTCAATTTTTGATAGTACTCCCTTTGATCCTCCATGTCGTGCCGGGACCTATTTCATCTTAGGAATTGGTTGCATAGATACTGATCCAGGACATTACCAAGACATGCCGCACAAAGATTTCCAAATTCCTTGTCCAGCCGGCACCTTCCAGCCTAATTTCGGCTCTCCTGCTTGTATAGATGCGTCTCCGGGATATTATGTTGATACAAATGCCTCACTTGGTCCTGCTACTATCTGCCCTGCTGGAAGCCAACAGCCACTTTCAGGGCAAACTGAATGTTTGGGTATTGATTCGGGGCACTATGCACCACCAGGAACCTCCAGCCAAATTCCATGTATCCCTGGAACATTCCAACCTCAACCAAATCAAAGTTCATGCTTACCGAGTGATCCAGGTTATCATGTGCCAATCGAAGGGCAGGTAGATCAAACAATTTGTCCAACAGGTACCTATCAGCCAGGATATGGCCTAGCATCTTGCTACGAAGCCAGACCAGGATATCATGTAAGTCAAGAAGGCTCTATTGCAGAAGAAGAATGCCAAGTTGGTACCTATGCAGATGTGTTTGGACTCAGTGAATGCAAATTAGCCTCCCCCGGACATTATGTCAACAGTATTACAGCGACCAGCCAAGAGCCTTGTTCTGCCGGTGAATATCAACCAGATTCCGGACAAACATCCTGTCTATTGGTGGATGCAGGACATTACTCAAGTGCAGGCTCAAGTTCAATGGTTCCTTGCGAAGTAGGATACTACCAAGGAGCCCAAGGAAGCGGAAGTTGTATTGCAGCAGACCCTGGATATTTTGTTGCATCAGAGGGTTCAACCACTCAGGATATATGTGCTGCAGGGGCCTATTCTGAAAACGCTGCAAGTTCACAATGTACTGAAGCAAGCCCCGGCTACTATTCTGAAAGCGAGGGTTCTACAATGCAGGAAATTTGCCTTCCTGGAAGTTATTCTTCTGCCGGAGCCGCTTCATGTGAATTAGCCGAATCCGGTTACATAGTCAGCAATGAGGGGGCCTCCCAACAGGAGGCATGTACTCCAGGGAGCTATCAACCAGCCACTGGAAGTACTGATTGTATTGCAGCATCACCAGGTAATTATGTATCCGATAATGCCGCAACAGCACAAACAGAATGCCTGCCAGGAACATACCAATGGGAATCTGGTCAAACAGGATGTGTAGATTCTCCAGCAGGAAAATATTCTGCCCTGGCAGGGGCATCTACAGTTGAGAATTGTAACTCAGGTACTTACCAGCCAGATACTGGCCAATCCTCCTGTCTAGAAGCAGATAGAGGATATTTCGTGGAAGATTTTGGTGCGACCGAACAAGTACAATGTGAAGTAGGTAGTTTCCAGGGTCAAACTGGCCAATCAAGTTGTGAATTATCCAACCCCGGACACATCGTATCCTCAGCAGGGTCAATAGAGGAAACCCCATGCTTACCCGGAACCTACCAACCATTATTCGGAAAGGATAGTTGTATACTTGCTAGTGCGGATCATTTCGTTGAATCTGCAGGTTCCTCCCAACAAACAATTTGTCCTTCGGGAGAATCTCAACCAGAAGAAGGCCAATCTTCCTGTATAGTCGATGATGATGATGGGCTACCAATAATTGCAATTGCAGGCGCAGCTATTGCAGTGCTTGCAATTGGAGGAATACTAATGGCACAGGGCAACAGTAAACCCGCCCCTAAGGGTAAGAGAGTACGAATGCCACCAGAGGATGCGAGGAGACAAAAGAAGCGACCTAAGGGAGATCAGAAAAAGAAGCCGAAAGAGGCTTCAAAAAAGAAAAAAAAGGAAGAGTGATTCACTAAACTATAGCCTCTAGTTTTCGTACTAAACTCTCGGTTTTCTTGAAATGTGACCTCGATTCGCGATAACTATGCGTGAGTATGCCTCTGATAGAGTAGACCTACGATCTGATACTGTCACTCAGCCAACACAATCCATGCGTGAATTGATGGCTTCAGCGAAAGTTGGAGATGATGTCATGGGCGACGACCCAACTGTGAATGCACTTCAGGACAAGGTAGCTAAACTGCTGGGAAAGGAAGCAGGACTCTTTGTTTCATCAGGAACGATGGGGAACGCAGTTGCAATACTCGCTCACACCCGTCCTGGTGACGAAATAGTAGCGTATACCAAATCACACATTTTCAGATACGAAGGAGGAGGTTATGCCTCACTTGCAGGCTGTTCAATGTCACTAGTACCTGCTCCAGATGGAATAATGAAGCCCGATGATGTTAAGGCAGCGATTCGCAAAGCTGAAGGTAGCGAATCGCATTATCCTGATTGTACTCTGGTTTGCGTAGAGAATACTTCTAACCTAGGTGGAGGTTCGGTTTATCCACAAGAAATTCTTGATGAGATTTGTCAGGTAGCCCATGACAATGGTTGCAAGGCTCACATGGACGGAGCCAGACTATTCAATGCCGTAGCAGTCTCAGGAACCGACCCCTCCAGGATGGTCAGAGATTTCGACACTGTGACAATTTGTCTATCGAAGGGCCTTGGTGCTCCCGTAGGTTCGGTTCTTGTTGGTAGTAAGGAATTCATCGACCGAGCACATAGATTCCGAAAGATGCTCGGTGGCGGAATGCGACAAGCAGGAATCATCGCCGCAGGCGGACTGTACGCCTTGGAGAATAATATCGAGCGACTTGCTGAAGATCACATTCGAGCAAAGAGACTAGCAGTGGCGATTAACGAAATGTCAAATTACTCTGTAGAATTAGATGCAGTTCATTCAAACATTGTACTTATTTCAACACCTGAAGGCACCGCTAAATCAGTTGTGTCATCACTCGCTGAGCAAGGCGTTGATATCATCGATATTCATGATTCACAAGTGAGAGCAGTTACTCATTTACACATCACAGATGAGGATATTGAAAGGACCATTACTGCCTTTTCTTCGACGCAATAATTGCGAACCCTTCATCATCAGAATGACTTCGCCGATTCGATGAGAGGCATTCTCGCGGTCTTACTCTCCGCATTGTTGCTAGCGCCTATGGGTGCCCTTGCAGAGACCGGGACCATATGGTTGGACGCCAGAGGACAACAAGACGCCGGAACTTTTGGTGGACTCACCTTACCAATGGGCAATGGCACAGTCGATTCGAGTACAAGCGCAGATTTTGCAAATCTGCCGAACATAATTGAGGTATATACCGCGACCTGGTGTGTAAACTGTGTAACATCCGAAGAAGCAATGAATGAGGCAGTCGAGAATTTAGATGCAGTACTGATCCATTATCACCGAGTTTGGATAGAACCTGAAGATCCATTCGGTTCCAATAGTACCGAAGAAAGGTGGGTGGAATACTATGGTGAATCCTCGAAATCAGCCGCCGGCGAAGAGCGAATAGCCCCAAGTTTGGTAGTAGATGGTCAGCGTTTACATACTGGCTCAAGGGCAAAAGGTGTGTCCTTAGTAGATGATTACTCACAATCATTACAAGTTGGAAATCGTGCTTGGTTCACAGGGGGAACAATCGACTTCTCAGTGTCGTTTACCGAAAATGGAGCCAGTTTTTCTTGGAACTTTGATAATCTAGAATTTTCTTGTGCTGACGATTGCCCAACACAGACCACAACTCCGTGGATTCTTTTTGTAGAGGATTCAGCAAACTTCGATGAAGGCAGTAATAATCAGGAAAATTATCTGCATGTAAATCATCAAGCGAATCAAGTTTCAGGAACTAATGGAACAGCAATTCTTGAGATACCAGAAACTTGGGACGGTGAAGATATGAAAGCCGTATTACTAATCGATTGGGAAATCGAAAAAGAAGGTGGGAATGGTTTCCATGACAGCCTCCCTGGAATTGGAATTGCCACACTTTTGTCACTACTTGCTGCAGTTCCCCTAGTGAGAAGTCGACACCAATGATGGCAATTCTGAGCCTTACTCATCGGCGGGTTCAAGAACCCCCTCAGAGCATTATAGATGCTCGGTGATGTGATGGTTCAGGAACTGGCGCACTCAATTACCAATGAAGAGGTACAGCCAGGACCTCTTCCAGATTGGTTATTGAATCATATCAGACGGCAGAGTACTGACCCATTACCTCCCTCCGAAGGAGGCCCATCTCGTATTCTCATACTCTATCCTGGAGAGCAGGCTAGGCGCGAGAATCTAGAACGCTTAGCAGATGAAGGACTGGTGATTGATAGAACACTTCACCACACTATTGATTCCCTTGAGAAATCGCTTCTCGCAGACTTACGAATGCCAAGAATCCTTTCGATGTCAGGCGGCTGGAATTTGATTCTAAACGCCGCCTGTTCAGAAGCATCTGCCAATTTACAATTCCCAGTAATCCACCCGATACCCGATCTTCAGTGGAATCGTAACAAGACACGTTCTCTAGCTGCTTTACACTCGGTTTTGGCCCGCGAAGGAGGACTGGAAGAGTGGGAAGGGGCAGGAATTGCAGGTTTCTCTCGAGTGCTAAGAAAATTAGAGGAAAAATTAGGCGGAACTCATCCTGATTTTGTTACAGAACGAGTCATCCATAGACTCCAAGAGGCGGTTAATTCTGATACCCCTCCATTCAGTCTTTCAGAGATAGATGGGATTGTAATGCTCGACCATTCCCCTGTTTTACCATCAAGGAAAACAGACTTATTACGAGCAATTTCACAACATCGGGCAATTCACCAATTGGTCTATCCTGGAAACTTTAGACAAGGATTACATGGATTCCTCTTGGAAGATCAATACCCAATTAGTGATTCAGAAAATCTGCCTAATTGGTTGCCTAAGCATGAACCGATGAATCCTTCGGAAGAGGTAGAAAAATCCAACCACCGTAGGTTTACAATCCAAAGAGAAGCACACTCGATTCCACTAGCTACTAGTCTGATTTCAGAGCAATTGAAAGCGAATTCTAATGCTAGTATTTTGCTTATTGACCCTACATCAAATGAAGAAAATCATCAATGGATTCGAGCCCTAAAAGATCTGGGGATCACCCTTCCAAGTTCACAATCAATGGCTTCTAGTAAGCCCCTTGGACACTGGCTTGCTAGTCTCGCAGGTATTTGCCACGGCCCTAATGCATGGTCTCTAGATTCATTGCGTTCACTTGCTCTACAGGAATCGTTGAAGATTTTCCCCGACGTAAATACTCACCCATCGGATAATGAAATTCTTCCAATTGCGGATGCAGATTTACTTTCAGAGCTGGCTAGAAGTGACCACATACTTGGTGGGGCTGGAACACTAGAGAGGTGGTTGATAACTCTCGCAAGAGAAGAATCCGACGTAAACAAGGGTCGGACAAAGGAAGCTACTCAGTGGTGGCTACTATCATTAGCTCAGAGTAACAGGCCACTTCTTGCAGATTATGACCAACGGGCTCTTGCAAATGTTGAGTTATGGCGAGGTTGTCATAGTGGCCAAAACCTGCCACAGATTAAAGCCACAAGTAGTGGGGATGAATGGCTTACTGCAGCCCTATCTCGAGTCGATTTAGAATCTGGTATTGAATTAGCAGATGGGACTAATTCGCTTCCAGCGGCAGTAGTTCAAAGCGTAGTCGATGCACATTCTCGACTTCGGAGGATGCAACAAACTACAGGCCAATCAATTCCACAATCTGGCTCAAATTGGGTCGTTGAATTAGAAACTATTCTATCCTCAACTCCTGTGAGAAGTGGAGGTGGCAATTCTCACAGCCGAGTCCGCCTTTGTACTCCAGAAGATGCATTGGGTTGTACGGCAGATGTTATAATTCTAGCAAATGTATCAAGCTCTTCTTGGGATTTACGAGTTCACAAAGTCCCTCTGCTTGGGGAAGAGGAAAGACATAGATTAGGAATTCTTCGACCTGATACACCAATTCGCCAGGCCCGTCATCATTTCTACCACTTGCTAAGTGCTGCAAGATCAGAGGTTGTAATTTTAGATCCCAGCGAGGATAAATCAACACCCATTGCCGCCCCCATCAGGGAATGGATTAGCATTCACTCCCCTGATTCAACACCCATTAACTCGGAAGAAACTCCTATTCGAGAAAATGACTCAAGCAATCAAAGATGGAAGGACGGCAACTCATTGAGGGATATGCAAGCTCCTTCTAGACTTCCTCTCAATCCCTCAGCAGTTTCAATACCTCTAGACATAGAGATTCAACACGACCGAGAACGGCGGACACAAAGAGGATTAGATGCTGAAGGATATCTGCCTCAAACCGCCATTCCTCATCTATGGGGCCTCGAAGATAAACGATTAATCATCAGCCCTCCTAAGAACAAGGTTAGCCCTAGGAGGGCCTCACGATGGCCAGTAGTTGGAGGGCCTAGAATGGCCTCGATTGACCCTAGGCCACTAAGACCAGAAGCAACGGGTTCAATCCCCTTCGATTCGAGACACGGATACGCTAACGGTGCGGGACAAAATGTTCCAATTTGGTCCGCTAGTCGCCTGAAACAGTGGCTTTCGTGCCCCAGAAAAGGTTGGCTAACCCGCGGTTTGTATGCTAAAGAAGAGGAACGCCAAAAGGAAGATCTAGATGCCAGAGTGCAAGGAAATTTACTCCACAAGGTACATCATCAGTTGATTGAACAAATCTTAGGGGTTGAAGAGAATAAAGAACGAACTGTGGAAGAAATTCAGAACGATAACTTTCCTTTGAATATTGCAAGGTCTAACTTCAGTGATTCCGAATTACAATCTATAGCTCTCAGTATTCTTGCAGATTTAGCCCCATGGTTAGAGAGGACTGATGCAGTCTCAAACACTCGTTTACGAATGCTAACTGGATTTACGAGAAACGAGTGGTTTGATTGGCTCAGCGAAGAAAACCCAACACCCTTAGCCGGTCGAATTGGTAGAATGATTGCAGAGGAACGAACACTATCCGGGGCAATACCAATTGCAATCGAATGGGAGGCCCTTTCTTTCGATGAAAACGGGATTGAAATTTCTCTTCCAGTAGGGCTTTCGAGCCATGGTGATGGAGAATTACCCTCCTTGAGATTGAGAGGAGAAATAGATCGAGTGGATTTGGTTCCATTCGATTCTGAGATGACTATTTTTGAGGATGAAACTGGTTCACAAACTGTTGCACCAATCCGTCTAGATGGTGAAGATTGGCGCCCTCGTAGACAAATTATTATTCGTGACATAAAAACCAGCGAGAGTAAACCGATCGAAAGACATCGCTTGGGGCTACTAGAGGAGTTACAACTTGCACTGTATGCAAGGGCTTGGGAGATAGCACATCCGGGCGACTTGGTAATCGCTGCTGGTATCAGTGTAATCGGTCACAACACAAACCATTTTTTGGAAGTTTCAGGTCATATTAATGATCGATCTATTTCGCTTGATTTAGGAGATAGAAGTCAGCAACAGACTACTGAAATGCATCGTTTCCCCGATGAAGAACCAGACCAAGCTAGTGATTCATTCAGGGCTTGGTTAGCCCAGCGCCTTACTACTGCCCTTGCTACCGCAGCAGGAGCTGCTGATGGTCGAGTTCATCCAACTCCGAGCAAAGACGCCTGCAAATACTGTCCTGTAACCTCGGTCTGTGATGTAAAAGTAAGAGGTGATAACAAATGACGAAGAGTAATGTTGAGGATGATTCAGCCCCTCTCACTCTCAATACCGGTCAGCGTTTAGCACTAAATCTAGATTCACACATCGTCATTGATGCCGGTGCTGGAACAGGCAAAACAATGACGATTGTAGAGAGAGTTGTTCAGCATTATCTTGAGAAAGATCAACGTGCAACCCGTCTCTTACCAAAGCCAGAAAGGCCGAGAGAACTAGAGGGCGGTACTCTAATTTCGCCTTCTTCTCAAAGGATGAATCTACAAGATTGGGAGGGTTTACTCCCTGCTGAGGTGGTACTCCTCACATTTACAGTAGCAGCCGCGGATCAAATGAGAGATAAATTACGGAAAAAAATCTCTCGATTACAATCCGGTTCATTCACCACGTCTGGCGAAGTTGATGCAGACCCTAGAATAACTCACGAAGGGTTCCCTGAACAATTACTGATGTTGTTAGAAGATGCTCCTATTGGTACTATTGACTCCTTCTTCAATCAATTAGTCTCCCCATATCGTAGTTATCTAGGTGATGAATTCGGAGAAGATGTTGTTACTGAATCGGATATTATACGAATTACAGAACAAAGTATCAACACGCTCTGGAGATTACCAAATTCAGCAAATTTATACGGTGACGCAGTTGATGCAGGTATCCCTTCAAATGATGTTGAAGCAGTTCTAGAGGCGCGTGACAGAATAACCCAACATTATTCTGGACGAAACCGAGCAACTAGTATACTCAACCCTATAATTTCCAAATCGATATTCATTTCAGAGGGAGAACGAGGTCTTTTGGGCCTAGATGGTAGAGTAGACCCAGAACGGTTGCAACAACGCCTCATGTCTTCGATTCGAAGTGAGGATATTGAAGAAGTGACAATTTCTATTCAATCGATAATCGAAGAATTCGTTGACTGTGTGCGTAGCTATCCGAGACTCTGGGCCAATGGTTGGGAAGCGGGGACCAGAATCGATGTTCTATCCTCACTTTCCGATGAGGGGCCTCCAACGGATGATTGGCAGCGTTTGATTTGGCTCAGTAGAGTATTCATGTGTATAGTTGGAGGAAGTTTACTGGAGGTAGAGGGGTGGAATCCATTCCCTAGTGGCAAATTACCAGATAACCACAATTATCCATGGCGACCAGGAATAGAATCTTACACAGCACTAAAAGGTCAAGACAAATCAACCGTCCAAGATATTTGGAAAAATTGCCAATTGCGAGCAAGTAATCTGCTGGGTTCAGATGCCGGACAAAGGGTGAAACATCACTCATTGCTCGCCTTAATTCTTGATTCAAGAGAGGGTACGATTGTACCTGAATACGCTCGGTTTAATTTGTCCCATCTTCCAGAGGATTTACCGGAACGACTTCCAAATGGAATTAGCCCTGAAAGGTATTCTTTCAATATCGAAGCAGAAGCGAGGAACCTCGATGATATACGAACTATTCTTCGAGGTTTGGCTGGAATAGTGGATGCTCTAAAGGAGAGGGAAGAGGTTCACGAGCATAGAGATGTAGCCTTACTAGCAGGTGATTTATTGTTAGATTCCTGTCCAAGAATATGCCGAACATTTTACCCGGAGCCATTAATTTCGGCTTTAGATTCTATAGGAGAGAATACTTGGCGAGATGACCACATACATCGTGCATATGTTGTCTTGGATGAAATGGATGCAAATCCAGAATTGGCGGGTAACTCTGCTTCTAATTTGGCCGAAATCCGTCGCGATCTTGATGCTAGATACCAAAGACTCAGACAGATTAGGCGAAGATATCGCGCTTTCATTATCGATGAGGCTCAAGACAACTCTCCACTTCAATGGCGTATTTTGTCAAGACTTTGGGGCCCTCGGGATTTTCTTGCAAGTGATGACCTCAACGAACCGGATACAGACTGGCAACCAACAGTTTGCTACGTAGGTGACATGAAACAGTCAATCTACGCATTCAGACAAGCCGAAGTCGCTGGGTTCAGACAATTTGCTCACCGACTTCGTTCGATAAATCGGCATGAATATGAGAACATCTCAGAACTAACTAGAGAACCAGCTCTAAGAAGTGATGTGGCCAGTCGAGATCCAAGATTTTCCCATTCAAGGCAAATTGTACGCGCATCTCAATTATCACAAGAAAATGCCCGTAATCTAACAGAGTGGATTAATTTTGAAACTACCGAAGGTATTACTCCACTTAGCCCAGAAGAGGTCGTTGCTCGTTCAGAAGGCGAGATTTCACTTACAACGAATTATCGGACAGAGGGAGAGCTCCTACACGTGATGAACGAGTGGTGGGAAGATATTTTTTCGGACAGGCATCGTTTCTTTCCCGATGCAGATTATTACGCCACTGCCCAGCGTTTACTTCCATCTCCTGAAAAGGAGAGAAATCGCGGAACTCTGGAATGGATATGTCCTGTGATGAATGACGGGGAAGAAAATCCTCCAACTGAATTGACAACTTACATTGATCCATTTGAGTCGGGTAAAGCAGATTCTAACGAGCGTCAAGCGATGATGATCGCAAAGCGGATACAGGCTATGACTCAAGGTCGAGAAACTAGGGTTATGAGGCCAGATGGTAATTGGGTTACAATACCTGCATCTGAATCTCCCGTTCGATATAGCGACATCATGGTCTTGATGGCCAGTCGCTCAAAAATTCGTGATGCACTAATTCGACATCTACGAGATCACAACATACCTGTGCAAGCCGACCGAGAAGGTGGCTTGATGGAAAGGCCAGTTGTCGCAGATCTTGATGGCTTGATTCAATTTATTGCTCGTCCAAATAGTAGATTCGCTGCTGCTTGGGTGGCACGCTCTTCCTTGATTGGAATGAGCGATGCTGAATTACAATCATTCCTCTCAACAAGGCAACATGAAAATCTCCTATCCCGACTTATCGAATACAGTTCAAACCTTAGGCAAAGAGCGTTAGTTCAGAGATGGTTTGACCTTTCCTCATCTGGAAGGATTGTTGACTTATTACAGGAAACAATCGATCAATCTGATTTACTAACAGCTCATTGTGATGAAGGCTCAATTCAAGATGTTGAGAGATTCATCGATGAGGTCCGCTCGATTTCTGATTCCGTTGGTGGTGATGCAATTGTAATTGCAGATCGTCTCAGGGATTTGAGAGAACAAACTGGACGCGCACTTGAGGCAAAAAATACCCCAGAGAGAGACGCTGTTCAGTTGATGACTATTCACAATTCAAAGGGTCTAGAGTCAAAAGTAGTGTTTGTCACTGATTTGTTTAGCGCCAAGGGAATCATTACATTGACCAACGAAACTCAGTCCAGATTAATCGTAAGTCCCGAATTCTTTGCCGGACATCCAGCCCCATGGCCAGGTGATAAGTATCCAATCTCTGCAATGTGGGAACATGCAAAAAAGATCGCTCAAAAAAGGAAGAATGCGGAGGCTAGACGCTTACTTTACGTTGCAGCAACTAGGGCAGAGGAGCATTTAGTAATCGTTGGTTCTCCAGATAAGACAAACTGGCAGGAAGATTCTGGTTTACACCTTCCTTGGCGGTATTCGGCCACCCAAACCACTCTCGGACAGATGTGGGTTGAATCTCTCAGGCAGGCATCCCATCGTAGAGGCGAGAGTTCTGACGACTCGCCTTGGCTTTCTATCGATGACGATAACCAACCACATCCTCTGAACTCAGAGAAGGGACCAGATAGAATACTCAATCCCAGTTCACTTCGTTTTGATGGTTGGTTGAGGGCCGAACAAGAGGGCCATTCGAAAATGGGCATCAATATCTACCATAACCCAGAATGTCTAATTAGTGAAAATGCTGATGAGAATGTATTGCACTCACCACTTGTTCGACAGACTATGTTACATGAAGCAGCAACCGATGAAAGAGTAGCGGATTCCGAAATATCATCACGGTTGGAGACAGGAGCAAGAATACGATTAGCGCCTCACAGATTGTCCAAAATCGACTCATGTCCTCGCCGGAATTGGTTCGAGACAAGAGGGGGATTGAAACCAGATTCCATATCCTCCTCTAACCAATTGTTGGACGAGGATGATGATTCACGCTCACCTCGTCAAATGGATGAACCGAACATAGAATACGAAGATTCGGATCTTCCAAGTCCAACCGAATTAGGATTAATCGTACACAGGATGTTTGAGGTTGGTATTGGTAATCCTGGGCCTTCAGGAGATAAGCCTTCAATGCCAATTCCTACAACATGGTCAAATGAGGTAAATAGTCGCTTATTGGACAGTGGATTGATGACAGAAGTGTTCGCTGAATTGCTTCCAAAAGGTGTTGATGTTGAGAAAACCTCAGAGATTGTTTCATTGATGATGAGAAGAATCGAAGAGGGCCATGTGGGAAGATTATCAAATGCAGAAATCATCAATGGCGAAAGAGTTGAGGGGTTACGTACTGAATATCCATTCTCTATCTCAAATCAAATCTCATTTGAGCCATTATCTAGAACTAGATGGACTCCAGATGGGGAGCAGAATCTCGCAAATATCTCCAACGCTTTTGTCGATATGGACGGTTCAATCGACCTCGTATTATGCTCAACTCACCAAGATGGCTCTTCTTCGATTCGCCCTGTTGACCTAAAAACAGAGCAAGCAGCCTCAATTTTAACAGGCTCAGGAAAATTACTCGATGCCTATGGAAACACCTCTACATCGCCCGCTAATGAAGCCGAATTGGATATGTTAGAGCATCATCGGCTACAATTGGCACTCTATCACCGTGCACTAGAGAAGATGGAGGCCTCACGACCAGAAGGACAGCGACGTCGTGTAGAGAGGCCAGCGATACTCGTTGGTGTTTCTGGCCGCCTAGTGGTTTACCCAGAAGATATGTTTGCCGCTGCAAAATTGGACTTGGATAAAATTCTCGCAACTGCAGCACGTATGGAGTTAGTCACAGAATTGCCGTTAACTGATTTCCAAAGAAGACCTGCATCGGAGTCGCATATCTGCAACTTGTGTCCGTTCAGTAGAGGAGATTTACCAATCTGTGGCCCTCTCGAAGAACTAACCCTCTAATCGTTATTACAGGCCAAAAAGTCAGTCATCTATGGGGAATAATCCATTTGCCTAAGCGAGAACCCGAGTCCATGGCAGTGGACTTGGATAGTATGGCGGAGAATGCTGAGAGGATTTGGGAAGATTCAATTCTCCCCAGTCTTGGAGAATTCATCGAGATTCATGCATTATCGCCAATGTTTGAGCCAAATTGGGATGAAGTCGGCGAATTACAGGCTACAATCGACCTATTCTGCTCATGGTTAGACAATCAGGGAATTCGAGGAATGAATTACAAGGTTCATCGAATAGAAGATCGGACTCCAGTGCTCATAGTTACCGTAGAAGGGACTGGAAGCGGAGAGGTACTGTTCTATTCTCATTTAGATAAGCAACCCAGTCGACCCAACCTTTGGTCAGAAGGCTTACACCCACTCAAGGCTGTTAGACGGGATCCATTCCTATTTGGAAGAGGGTCTGTTGACGATGGTTACGGTGGCTACCTATGCGTAACAGCGATTCGCCTTCTACAAGAAGCTGGCATCCCTCATCCAAAGGCCACTTTTCTAATTGAGACCTGTGAAGAGTCCGGCTCATTTGACTTACCTACATACCTAGATGCCCTGACCGATGAACTGGGTAATCCGGATCTAATTGTGGTTCTCGATAGTGGAGGTCCAAGTTATGATCACATTTGGATAACCGAGGCGCTGCGGGGCCTTGTTGCAGGAAAACTGAGTGTCAGAGTATCTCACGAAGGAGTTCATTCAGGAATGTCAGGTGGGGCAATACCATCCTCATTTAGGATACAACGTATGCTTCTGGACCGAGTTGAGAATTCACAGACAGGCGAAGTTTTGATTCCAGAAATGCACGTTGAGATTTCTGAAAAAATAAAAAGAGAGGCTATAGCATTAGGGGAAATTCTTGGAGATGAATTGTGGACATCTCTGCCCGTAGTTGAGACTCTCGAAGCCCAATCAAAGGAGTCCAGCGAGATGTTACTTGACATCAATTGGAGACCTGCTCTATCAGTGATTGGAGCAGATGGCATACCCCCAGTACAAACCGCAGGAAATGTTCTGCGGACAAATACAGATTTGAAACTCAGTTTCCGAATTCCACCAGGAGTGAATGCAGATGATGTTCAAGAGATTTTGAAGCAGGTTCTAGAGGCTAATCCACCATATGGGGCCGAAGTGAGTTACGAACCAACCGAACCTGCCGATGGTTTCCATGCACCTCCCCTACATGAGGGGGTGGCCTCGGCTCTAGAATCTGCTAGTTTACACCTTACAGGGCACCCGCCAATGGCTACTTGGATCGGTGGAACAATTCCCTTCATGGCGATGATTCAAGGTAAATTTCCGGAGGCCTGCTTCCTTTGTACTGGGTCTTCAGGTCCAGGAAATAATGCGCATGGTCCCGACGAGAAGTTGCACATCCCTCATTCCAAGCGGCTAAACGTTGCACTCGCAGCCGCTATTGCCGCAATTTGTCAATAATTTTGTACTAAATCAAAGTAAAATTCGATATTCTAACTGCTTTCTAGGATGATATTCGGTCCGCCGAAGTTAAAGCAGGGCGGAGTTTCGAGGGAGTTGAGGTGTGCTGATGAGCGATGAAGAAATCAATGACACTCCGGAACTTCGAATCCGCCAATTAGAGGAAGATTTGACAAAGGAGAAAGACCGACTTGAGAAGCTCTACGCTGGATACACAGCCCTCAAAGATGCCTCCGATGAAAAGGATGCAACAATCGATGTTCTAGAGCGTCAGATGATCGATAAAGAGATAGAAATGGAGGGCCTTCAAGAGCTACTTTCAGAGAAGGATAATCGTATTAGGGACCTCGAATTAGATGGCGCAAAGAATTCACAAAGAGTAAAGCATCTTGAGCCAGAGTTGCAGAAAATGGAAGAGATGTACAGCCGTGAATCGGCTCGACTAGGAAGAGTGTTCGAGGTTGCTGAAGACCTCGATGAAGCACTACGTGTAGCCAAGGGACAATTGACTGCCAGAGATGATTGGTACGCTCAGCACATGAGACTCTTCGAAGATCTAAGTCAAGCGATTCAAACCCGCTACGATATGATTGATGCAGCGATTGAAGCAATTCGCGAGCAGGAGCTCAAACAGGCGACTTTCCGCGAGAGAATGGATGAGGTTCTCGATGCTGCTGCGGATGCAGCTGAAGATGTAGCTGAAGAAGCAGCAGAAGAAACCGAAGAAGAAGTCGACGATGAATGATATTACTCATTCAGGCTTAGTTCCGTCAGCCAGACGTATACATTTTGCCGGGACTCCACCCCATACTTCACCAGCCGGAATATCAGTCCATTTCGGTAACACTGCACGATTAGCTACGACTGCTCCTTCACCAATAGTACAACCAGGCTGAACAGTTGAATTTCCCCCGATTAGGGCACCATTTCCGATTTTCACAGGAGCCATAACTAGTTCACCTTTCTCAACCAAATGGGCGTTAATGATCGCATTCCCACCAATTACTACACCGTCTCCTAGAACAACAGAACCTGCGTCATTCAGATGAGGAGAATTAATCTGACAACCTGATCCAATTTTTGCCCCTGCCATGCGGTAGTAAATTGTACCAACAAAAGAAGGAACCAGCATGGGCAAGAATAGTATCGCTACTCTGTGGAATACCATTGACCAAGCCCATTGAATTGTAACAAATGAACGAAGAGGGTATCTGCCGGGCTCTAGACGGGGGCGGAATAGTCCACCAAGTAGACCCGAAAGCAGTACTAAGGTGACTCCCCAAACTACACAGGCCAAACCTAGTGAAATACCAGTACCAACTAATTCAATCCAATACTCTTGTTCGAGTAGGTAAGCCCTAGCCTCAAGGAATAACCAAACACCAGGAATTGCTGCAATCCCTACAATAATTCCTAGGAATGGAATAATCAGAGAAGTCAACACATTCTGAACGACCTCAAACGACTTCAAGTGTGCACCCCGCCTTTGCTTAGGGTGTTTCAGTCATCAATTTTGGCCTGTCGGCAGAATCAAGACAGTTCGGACTTCCGGCGTAATATGGCTCAGGCTTGTGGTATGCTGGGTGACGGTTCACCTTCGGTAAAAATTCACCATTTAGTCAAAGCACCAGAAAATACAGCCGAGTCAATCGCACGTCGTGAATCATGGGACTCAAAGAAGCCAGCAACGGTCTATGTAACGCCTGAGCGAATGCCAGATGGCACAACTTGTCAAGCTGCTACTGTAATCTTACGAACCCGTGGCTGCGCATGGTGGTGGAAATCTGGTTGTACTTTCTGCGGCTACTTCAACGATGTTCGTGATGATGTAACCGCAGATGATCTATTTGCTCAGTGGGATGAAGCAAAAAATCAGACCAATAATTTCGAGGGATGCTCTATGATTAAGGTGTATACATCGGGTACATTTTTTGAGGATCAAGAGAACCCAGTAGAATGGCAAGAGCATGTTTTGAAAGAGACGTATGAAATGGGATTACATCTTGTTGTCGAAGCTCAAGCTCACATGTGTAAGCCAGAGAAATTAGAATTCCTTGCCCAGCATCATCCGGGATGTACAGTAGCTATTGGGCTAGAGGCTTATGATGACGCAGTGCTTCGTTTTCATGTCAACAAAGGTTTCTCAACAAAGACTTGGAGGAAGGCTGTAGAAGATCTTCGGAGCAATGGCCTTCGAGTCAAAACATACCTAATTTTCAAGCCTCCATTCATGAGTGAAGGCGATGCGTTGAATCACACATCGAAATGGCTTGTCGACGTTGCACCACTTTCCGATGAAGTTTCGATAAATCCAATGAATATACAGAATCGTACAATCGTCGATCGCTTATTCAGAAATCGAGAATATCGCCCCCCATGGTTGTGGTCTCTGGTAGAAATGATTCAACGTACTCATGAAGAGACATCAGAACATGACTCTCGGATCATAGTCCATCCAACCGCTGGGGGAAAGATCAGAGGGGCTCACAACTGCGGTTCATGTGACAAGCATGTAGTGGCCGCCATAGAGCGATACTCAGTATCTCGTAATCTTGCTGAATTCAAAGGATTGGAATGCCAATGTAAGGCGATTTGGAATTCAGAAGTCATCTCCGACTTGAATCTCCCTGCTCCCTTGGGAACTGGTCGCGATAGGCGCGGGAACCGCGTCGACCTGATGCGTGCTCCTTGAACTGAGGGACTACGTCCCTCGCCCAATGCTTAAGGGCGAATCTTCGGTGGTGTCCCTGTCCACGAAGTGTTGTGGGCTAGTGGTGTATCAATGACGAATGATGACGGATTCTTACAAGGCGATAACGAACCTGCAGCTTCGAAGGTGGTAATTGTTGGAGCATTGGTCTCCGCTCTCATCTTCATGGTGATATACAGCATCTTGTATCCTGGACAAGATTATCCGGTTTTATCCGATTTTGAGACATTCGGTTCTTTGAACGGGGGAATCTGGTTCTTCCTTCTCGGAGCAATATTCGGAATCTTCACTATACTTGCTACGATGATTACGGAGGCCACTCGCGAGTGAGGTGATTGTCATGTCTGATATTCTTTCCACCCTTGCCATCTTTTGGTTATCCGCATTAATTTTCTACATTCTAGTCCACAGAGGATTGTGGATATTCTCTGACGTAGCACGAACTATGGGGATGTTCATGCTCGAGAAAGCACTAGGCCCAGGAATCGAATTGGTCGAAGGCCGTTCAAGTTCAGCAGCAAGAGCATGGATTCTGCAATCGGTCCTTTGGATGATGATTGGTGCCTTGTTCACTTTCGAAGGTATGTGGCTCGCACATGATCCAACCGCACTTCATTCACTAAGTGCATGGGGATACGACCCGACCGCTGAGACTCTAGCGGCCACAGGTAAGGCAGTTACCGCATTTGGCGGAATAAGCATGGCACTAATCGGCTGTGGCCTATACATCCTTCCCAAATTATTGGGCACAGGACTTGCAAGTGAAAGAAATGGAACTTTGGTCTCCTTTCTTTACTCGGTAGGAGTGTTTGTCACATTGATTGGCTCTCACGATCCAGTAATCCTTGGGCAAAAAGTTCTGGTAATTGGAACAGCAATACATGTTTTGGCAATTACAGCCATCGTCATCAACCAATTACTCACAGTAGCAAACCGCGCCGGCTCAATTCCTATGCCTGCATGGTTGATTTTACTAGGATTAATGGCCGAATCATTCAATCTAATCGCGGTAATGTCAACCGGTATGATAGAAGATGGAAATGGCCAGTGGTTGATGTACAGGCTACAGGGAAGTGGCTTCTTCTTCCTTTCATTATCTGGGATTGTATTGTACGCATCCAGTGTTGGTTCTGGAAATCCGCTTTGGTCGAGAACTCTTGTTGGCGCAACGCTTCTAGGCGGCTTATTCACACTGAACCCATTTGGGGCAAACCACGGCACTCTTGTCGCTGATTTATTCGGACTTGATGCTGGAGAGTTAGCAATGTCTACCAATGACACGGTTATTGTCACTTTCCTCATGGCAATGGCATCAGTTCCAGTAATCGCATTCGTTGCAAATGCTATGCTAACTCTTCGCGATAGTTCCTCTCCTGGAGCACCGGGTTTGGCAGAGATTAATCTTGGATTGCTAGCCATGATTCCGGTATTCGTAGGTTCACTTTTCGTTCAAACCGATGCGGTTTCGGGAACCAATGCAATCTCAGGACTATCCTGGACAATTGAAGAGATGAGTCGATGGGCAGTAATGGTTCCACTATCACTTGGTTCAGTACTTGTTCTCTATCCTTCCATTACCGGACGCCAATTGGCATCGACAGATCGTGCAAGAGCTGCGTTTTGGCTAATGGGTGCCGCTGTATTGCTTGGATTAATGCTCAGTCTGACTTCTAGCGCTATTGACATTGCTCTGTTAGATGCTGGCGTTGAAGACCCGTCTAGCCTCTCTCACGAACTTTCAGTAGCAGCCTCCGTTATCTTCTACTTCGCAGTAGTTGCGATGATCCTACATAGCCTAAACATGGTTAGTGGTCTATTCCGAGGTGGAATTGTCGGTGAAGAGAATGAGGTATCTTCATCTATTGAGGTAGATACATACAACTTAGCATCTGCAACTAGTGTCTCTCGAATTCTTGCCTCCGGTGCAGGAATGGACACAATGGTAGTACCTGTAGGCGAATCAGACGAAAAGGGCTCAGCTACTGATTTGTAAGAATCAGAATAAGCCGCCACCGTCAAGTTGAGGGCTAAACACCCCTGTTGAGTGGAAGGGAAAGACATGAGGATAGGCCTAGTTGGTAAGCCGAACGTTGGGAAATCGACGACTTTTTCCGCTCTAACTCAAACCCCAGTTGATATTGCAAATTACCCATTTACAACAATTGATCCAAATGTAGGGGTGGCATGGATTCCACTACGAGAACCATGTGCTTGTTCGGCACTTAGAGCGAAACGTGAGGCTGATGGAAGACTTGAATCAATATCAGCAGATGACCCACGAATGGGTAGCATATGTTCTCCAAATACTGGTTCTTGCGTTGGGCACAATCGACTAGTTCCAGTCACATTAGTCGATGTTGCAGGATTGGTACCAGGTGCTCATGAGGGACGAGGCCGAGGAAACCAATTCTTGTCTGATTTAGCCCGTTGTGACGCGTTAATCCAAGTTATTGACGTATCAGGTTCAACGGATTTAGAGGGCAACCCAATAGGGGAAGGTGGTTCTAGCCCTGTAGAAGAACATGAGTTCCTTTTACGTGAATTAGATGCTTGGATTCGTGGAATAATTGAATCAAGTTGGCAAAGAGGGGCACGTCGAGTTCAATCAGAAGGCGATAAGGCGCTAGTAACATATCTGTTAGATCAGTTAAGCGGAATTGGAGCCAATGAATCTCATGTCTCAGCCGGAATAATGGGGGTTTCATCTCAGCACCCTGATGCAGGAGTACCCTGGTCTTGGGGTGAAGAAGAATTGACAACATTAGCGAAAACAATCAGAACAGGATTATTCCCAATTTGTATTGCAGCAAACAAAGCCGATAGAGCAGAAGAAGGTTCGTGGAATCAACTTGAGGAAATGGTTACCAAATCTGGAGGAATACTGATTCCTACGAGCGCAGAAGCAGAACTTGCACTAAGCAGAGCAAGTGCTGCAGGATTAATTCAACACAGACCAGGAGGAGAAGGGTTCACCGTCACCGAAGAAGGAGAATCGAATTTATCTGAAGCGCAAAGGAATGCTCTTTCCTCAATTGGTGAGTCCCTCGCAAAGTGGTCAGGTGGAGGATTGGTTGGACTAGTTGGTGATATTGTATTCGATAGACTCAACAGAAGGGTTGCCTATCCTGTACAAGATGAAACTCATTGGGTAGATGGTGACGGCAATGTTCTCCCAGATGCAATTCTAATTCCCGAAGGAACAACCGCGAAGGGATTAGCCTACGCAGTTCACAGCGACCTTGGAGACGGTTTCATTCGAGCTACAGACGCCCGGAGTGGACGTGTAATCGGTGCAGATCATGAGGTCCAAAACGGCGACGTGATACGAATTCACGCCAAGTCATGATGTTGTCGCGCAGTCTGGACAAGAGAAGGGTGAGCTGTCTCTCGGCATCCGCCCTGTGTAAGCGGCCAGCATCCGCACGACTACCTGATAGCCACCGCTAAGCGGTGTTCGCAGGGTGTGTGTTAACTTGCTATTCGCTTCAACCGAAGAGGGATCCGAGGCCTTCGAAGCCACCGGCTTCTTCCTCTTCTTCTTCCTCAGCTGGTGCTTCCTCAGCAGCAGGAGCAGCGTCTCCACCACCGCCACCAGCAGCAGCTGGAGCAGCAGCAACAGGCGCAGCGACAGCAGTAGCCATCGCTTCCCCGATGTCAACATCGCCGAGGGATGTGACAAGTGCCTTTACTCGGGCACCGTCGACCTCAACACCAGCAGCGCTCAAAACTGAGCTAACGCCGTCTTCATCGATATCCTTCTCTGCGGAGTGCAGTAGCATTGCAGCATATACGTATTCCATTTTTTCTCACCTATTTTTTTTTCAGCCGAAGAGGTCGCCAAGTCCACCGAACCCAGCGTCTTCTTCTTCCTCCTCTTCCTCTTCAGCCGAGACTTCCTCGGCAGATTCTGCCGCATCGGAGGTTGCGGCAGGAGCACTTTCAGCGACGCTAGCAGCAGCACCTAGTGCCGCTGCCAACTCGTCATCAAGCGCAGAGGAATCTAGCTGACCGGCTAGGGCCAGCGCACGTGCGTTCGCACGTGAAATGAATAGTGGAATGGTGACATCGTTTGTGATGCCAGCTTCCACAGCGACAGATGTAGCCTCGCCGCTCGCCTTCGCGAGTAGGGTTGGCATTGTCTGTGAAGAGAACCAGCGGATGTTGCAAGCGAGGTTGAATGCGCCTGAGGTCGCCGTGATAATGTCGGTTCGCAATCCATCTGTGTCCAGGTCTAGTGAATCGGCTTCGAATAGGAATCCGTCTTCAATCGCTCCTGTTAGAATTATTCCAATCTCAATTGGGTTGATATTTAGCTTGGAAAGCATGATACCGAGATCCGCCGAAATCGGGTCACCTTTGTTGACAACAGTAGTAGTCTTCTGAATTGCAACCTTACCCTTGTCAATTTTTGCTGGAATACCAACAGCGTTGAATTCACCAACGATTGGACCTGGGCCGAATTCAGTTGGTCCTTTCTCGACAACAATATCCATTGGAGCAACTTCGCCTTCTTTGGCTGCACGACCTTGTTTGGTCTTCTCCAATTCGGAGTATAGTTGGAAAGCATTCATCGAAGTAGTGTGAACAATAGCAGGTTGTACTGCACCTTCAAGCAGTGATTCTAGATCTTCCATAGGTCGACCGGTTTTTTCCCATGCCAGACGCATCAGAGTCTTCTTTGCCATTGTAATGGATAGGCCGTCTCGTAAATCATCGCGCATGCTTAGCATATTCTTGGCAGGTACTCCACCGATGTCCACAATCCCCAGAACTCCATCGGAAGTTAAGATTGCAGCGAGTTCACCAACACGGTCGCGCTTCCAAGATGCAACCTTTGGCTGAATCATTCAATCACCTCGACCTTAATCGAGGGACCCATTGAGGTCTTGATGTAGCAAGAGCGGATATTTCCAACACCACGCTCTAACTTTCCAGTTACTCTAGTCCAGATTGCCATAGCATTGTTAGTCAAATCATCGAGACTTTGCTCTCGAGAACCCATTGGGCTGTGGAAAGTGAGGTTGTCTCTGGAACGAACAATTGCAGTATCTTTCAGACCGGCTGCAACCATTGCAGGATCTAGTGTAGGTGGAACAGGTCGTGGCATCTTACCACGAGGACCGAGAACTACACCGAGGAACCGACCAACAGTTCCCATGTGTGGGATTTCAGCTAGGAAGAAATCGACACTGTTAGCCAACTTACGGGCCTGCTGGCGGTTGCCACCAAGATCCTCAATTGTAGCAGGGTCGATGATGTCGATTCCTGCAGCTCTGGCCTTAGTTGCCATTTCGCCACCTGCGAACATAGCTATCTTGACCGGCTTTCCTCGGCCAGCAGGAAGTCTGATTTCCTCCTGGATACGGTTTGCTGGATTCTTCAAATCGATATCCTTCAAGTTAAATGAAAACTCGATGGTCTCGATGAACTTACGCTCTGGAGCGCTGTTCAGTGCTTCTTCAATTGCTGTTTGGATATTTTCTCTCATATTCCTCACCTCTGCGGTCAGCGAGGTTTCCCTCTCCCGCAATTCGTGATTATTCACTCAAAATGCTCGTTGAATCTCCCTTCTTTCATTGCTTGTAATGCGGCCTTTGGCTCCATGCCCTCGACCTTGACACGCATTGCTACGCAGGTTCCCATAACCTCACGCGAGCGCGCGTATAGTGTTGCACCAGTCAAGCGATCTTTCTGCTTCTCAGCAACCTGCTTGACTTGGTCCATTGATAGGTTTTCAGTGGACGCATCCCAGCTTCCATTGCACTTCTTTTGACCAAGGGTCTGTAGGATAACGTGAGGTGTCTCGTTACGTGCTGACATGCTCTCTACCCCCTACTGAAGTGTCCCGCCGACCTGCTCTCCCTATTTGAGCGTGATGACGAACCTCCAATTTCTCCTAATCTAAATCACTCGACCCGCTGAGTTACTCGAACTTGGTCGGCGCGGACGGTCAGAGCGACAGGTACAGCCGCTTCAAACAGCTCCACAGTAACCTCTTCCTTCGATTCAGTGACTCGGATAACTCGGGCGGCTTGTCCCTTGAAAGCGCCACCACTAATTTCGATGATACATCCTTCCTCAATACCTGCTGTTGCCGCCTTCGGCTCGAGATATGATAGTGTATTTTCTAACGGTGATACACCAGGTAGAACCTTTCGACAATTCTTCAATCGTGTTGTAGTCATTCCAGAGATTCCAATTAGCTTCTCAACATGGTGAAGTGCAGATGCTTCTAGGAAGATATAACCGCGTACGTGACCTGGTACTAATACTCCAAAGATTTCTTCCTGAATATCTCTCAGAGAACCGGTTCCGGAGAGTCTTGCACGAATTTCCTTGGCAACATTCTCTTCTTGTCCAATACTGGTCTTTAGAATGTAAAGGAAAGCGGCCACGTCACCGTACATGGCGTCGATTTGTGGAATCGAGTATCTTTCAGCACCTGTTCCTTCGCTTGATTCTGATTCATAATTTCCGATGTAGGCAGGGTCGACCCAGCTGTGATTCTTGTAGATGGTCCGCGGAGTAACGTCGCCAGTTTCAGCTATGAAAAGCAAAGGAGTAACATCGTTCAGACGGTTTCCAAAGGCGAGACCTCTTGCTGGACCCGACCTAACATATTGTAATGCGTCTGCGGGAATACCTGTGCACTCGGTAACTCTAGTCGTGACGGCGTCGATATCTTCAGGATCTCCGACGCCATACACGCCATCCCAAGCACCAGGGAAGTCAGCGACCTCGTCGGAGCGCTGCATAATCAGAACTTTCTCGCCGTGGCGAACGTATACTACGAATGCATCAGACATATCTTTCACCTCAGGAGCTAGTTAGCCAATCGAAGAATACCGGTAGTGCATTGTCCATTAGCCAGAGCATGAAGAAGCCAATTGCACCTAGAACAAACATACCAATTCCGCAGACGATTACAGTCTGTCGAAACTCTTGCTTGGAGGGTTTTCTCGCCATCTTCAAGATACGAGCCATAGAGCCGGTTTGAACTCGGCGGACTCTTTCTTCTATGTCATCCTGCAACCTCTGTGCAGTTTGCTCGATAGCACCAACATCTGAGTTCTCAATAGCCATGGCTCTTCCTCAATTGCGACTCGGCGACCAACCATCCCTCTTTAAGCACGACGGGCGAACCCCAAAGGGTTCGATTTGAGAATCGTCTTGCAATTGGAAAAAATCAGTTGACAAATTCAACGGTTCTGGTCCGTAAGTTTCGCATCTGAGTATGCAGTGCTGCTCCATGAATCTGGTCGGATTTTACACCTGTTAGTACTAACAGAACACGAATTTCATCTCCCATTGATTCATCAGTTGTAGCACCCCAAATGATTCGAGCATACGGATTGATCCTATCTCGAATCAATTGAGCACATTTCTCTGCATCTCCCAAGGACAATGTAGGGCCTCCAACAACGTTTACTAGAGCGCCTCTGGCATCTGAGATGTCAATATCTAGCAATGGCGATTCTAGTGCCTCGTCTGTTGCCTTTTCAGCAGAATTTTCGCCTCTTGCTTCTCCAAGACCAATCATTGCTACTCCACCGCCATTTTCCATGACGGAACGAAGGTCTTGGAAGTCCAGGTTGACAACACCTTCTTTGGAAATCATTTCTGATACTCCAGCGATCGATCTCATGAGTAATTCATCTGCAACTCTGAAGGCTGCATCCAACGGTAAATCACGAACGCCTTCGACTTCTAGCAAACGCTCGTTTGGAAGCACCACTACCGTATCACAAACTTCGCGTAGCCTTTCCAACCCCCACTCGGCATTCTGTCTTCGCAGCGCTCCCTCCGAGAGGAATGGATAGGTAACTACTGCAATTGTTAGTGCGCCTTCTGCTCTTGCTAAGCGAGCAATAACATGAGCCGAACCAGTTCCTGTACCACCACCTAATCCTGCTGTGATGAAGGCCAGGTCACAATTCTCAACTTCCTTCTTCAGAGCTTTTTCAGATTCGAAAGCGGCTTGTTCTCCCTTTTCTGGGTCTCCACCTGCACCTCTACCTCTAGCGCTTCGACCGATGAGTACCTTGTTGTCGACACCGACTCTAAGCAAGTGTTGAGCATCGGTATTGATTGCCATTCCACGAACATATTCTCCATCAAACAGACCTTCCGTTTCCAGTCTTGCCACGGTGTTTGATCCACAGCCACCACAACCGAATACACGAATTCGTGGTTGTAGGGATTTTAGCAGCGTTTTGAGTTCAGGATCGGTCTCCGTCACAATCGGCGCAGCCGGTGTTTCTTCCCCATCCTGAAGCTCCAATACTCGGTCGATAAGGTGCTTCATACGGAACGCTGGCCATCCAAGCAAGGATAATGCTTGCCGTAGCGATTGAGCCCTATGGGCTCATTCTGCAACCCCTAATCAGTTTGCCAAAAGTTGCTTTCGAGTTTCCATAAATCGAACTAGGAAAGTGTATACTCCGCCCCAAAATGATACCGCAAGAGCAAGAGTCATACCGTTCAATTCAGCATTTCCTAACAACGCCCAGTGGGCGTATTCGTGAATTGATGAGATATCGAATCCAGTTCCACCCGAGCCGGCCTGCCAAGCGGCCCACAGAAGACCGGCAAGAGTGACTACCAATCGGTCGGCTCGGCTGAATCCTCCGTATAGTCTGCCGAGCCCGACAGACTGTGCTTGAGTCCCCATGTATGAACCGAGCAATGTCAGCAGAGCAGCGGCCCAACCAGCAAGTGGGTCTACGATGAATGCGGAGTTGTAACCGATGGCGACTACCAAGCCAACATCAACCACGCGATCGATGGTGTGGTCGAGGAAGTCCCCGTATGGGCCCGCTGTGCCTTGATGTCGGGCCAATGCACCATCGAGTGCATCGAAAACACCAGCGATTAGAACGAGAACTACTGCTCCAACAATCATCATCGCTCCCTCATTGTCGAGTTCAGCGACTGCAATTAGATAGAAGGAGACGATTGAGATTACCAAAGAGGTCCAAGTCAAAACACTTGGGTCTAGCTCACCCATTCTAACGACTAATGGTTGAACCATTTTGGTCCAAGTATCACGCATTTTCTCGAACATCAGCCCACCCAGTCGATTACATCCTCAGGGCTAGTCGGTTTGAAGCCATCTGAAATCCAAGAGAGAATATTTGCAACAATTACTTCCGGCCCAACTTTCGAAGTATCGAACTCAACCCAAGGAATATCATTCTCCTTCTCATTCCAAGCCCCACCGAGTAATTCCCACTCGACATTTGCCTCTACCTTTGGCTGAGGGTAACCTCGTTCGTTTAGCCGCTGTCGAATAATTTCTGGATCACATCGCAAAATCACAACTGCATTAACAGGAAGATTGTGAGATAGATGCCCGTCGATTATTTCCGTTTCCGAAGGGTTCTTTTGCCAATTTTCATCAATGAATTTTAACAGAATATCCATATCAACAGGATGTGCTCCATCTGTCGCATCAATTTCCTCAAGAGCGCTTGCTTGCTGAGCCAATTCTTCGATTTTTGAGATACTCATACCGCGTGAAGAAAGCAAGCTAGCGATGGTTGATTTTCCCGTCCCGGGCGTGCCGGACAGAGCCAGCCTGTATGTGTCTTCCACGTATTCACGGATGAGCCATGAACCCATGAATACTCCGCGCCGGCGGCGTAACATTGACCCATCGAAGGCGTCACCGGCTTTGCATGAGCGATACCGAGGCCGGCCATGTAAGCGTACTTGGAGCATTTTCTCCCGCGGAAAATAAGTTGAATATTCTACTTCTTGCTGTACCCGTAACTTGCTATTTTGCGTACATATCTCACAATGAATCGATGGCATTCTTCGCATCGTTGGTCGCAATCATGCCTCTTGCCTTCTTGATGGGCAGAGCAACTGAAGAGATAGCCCTCTATACTTCAGAATCTCTCGGCGGTTTACTCAATGCAACTTTTGGAAATGCTGCTGAGATGATTATTGCTCTACTGGCAATCTACGCAGCATCTCAAGCCACCTCCGGAAGTGATACAGAGACACTAATGGTTGGGCTCGTGCAGGCCAGCCTAATTGGTAGTATTCTTGGAAATCTATTACTTGTCATGGGTCTGGCATTTTTGTGGGGAGGGATAAATTTCTCCGAACAAAAATTCTCGGATTCTCAGGTAAGTTCCAACGGTTCCTTAATGTTGTTAGCGATGATTGTATTAATCATTCCAACCGTGTTCAATTCAACAGTTGGCGGTACTGAAGGCGAGGAAGGGGTCGAGCAACTAAGTCACATTGCGGCAATTGTTTTGCTCCTTCTTTACGGACTATTCCTATACTTCCAATTCAAGTCTCATGTAGATCTCTTTGCTACTGAAACACACCATCATGAAGCCCCAGAAATGACAAAGAAAGATGCAATTATTCTTCTCGTCGTAGCAACCATCCTAGTATCTTGGATGGCTGAAATATTAGTCCACTCGGTAGAGTATGCGGCTGATGATATGGGACTACCTCACTTGTTCATCGGAGTGATTTTGCTCCCATTATTCGGAAATGCCGCTGAGCACTTTACTGCCGTAGTAGTGGCTGGCAAGGATAAGATGGATCTTTCATTCGCAATTTCGATGGGATCATCTACACAAATTGCGGTATTCGTAGCTCCAGTAATGATTCTCGTTGCTTGGGCGATGAATGTACCACTAACCTTTGAATTTGGAATGCTAGAAACTGTCGCGGCTTTCCTTTCTGTACTGATAGTCAATGTTATCGCAGCGGATGGTAAATCGAATTGGTTGGAAGGGGCATTGTTGCTGGGAACCTATATTGTTCTTGGTGCAGCCTTCCTAGTTCATCCCTAAACACGTAGTTTAGTACCATAGTCTTCGTAGTTTTAGCATGCCCGAGGGACCAGAGATTCGGAGGGCTGCTGACAGAATTTCAAAGAAGCTAGTTGAGAACCAAATAGAATCTGTGAATATTATCTATCCCCCCATTTTAGAATATCAAGAAATTCTTGGGGAATCTCAGGTCGAGTCTGTAACCACACGCGGTAAAGCAATGCTCACTCGATTTGATTGCGGATTGAGCATGTATTCCCACAATCAGCTGTACGGTCGTTGGACAGTAAATCGTCGTTCGACGGAAATGAAATGGAATAGATCACTAAGAATTGAATTCCTCACCGATAAATTCGCAGTTAGGCTGTGGTCAGCAACTGATGTAGAAATTATTCCCACCTCGGCGGAGGAGGATCATCCATTCATAGCCAAACTTGGGCCTGATATTTTGGATAATTCTTGTACACCTTCGGTCGTATTTGAACGTTTGAATAGTAAGAAATTCCATAATAGAAATGCAGCTTCACTAATGCTAGATCAGTCATTCATCGCTGGCCTGGGAAACTATCTTAGAAGTGAAATATTACATCAGTCAGGTGTTAATCCCAGCGCCAAACCAAGACTACTTTCTGAAGACAAACTTCGAACTTGGGCTGAAAAGACAAAAGATCTGAGCGCACTTTCCTACGAAACTGGAGGTTTGACAGTGCCTGAAGGTGTAGCAATGGCAGGAAAAGAAAGAGGGGAGCCAAGACGTTCTTATCGTCACTCTGCATTTTGTAGAAACGAGTTACCGTGTCATTATTGCGGAACTGAAATTGTAAGAACTAGGGTTGCCAACAGAAGATTGGACTTTTGTCCAGAATGCCAAAAAATCTCTGATTGATATTGAATCACAGGGTA
>Ga0208130_1000220_pt1 | contig 30726 bp, 42 predicted proteins | sample ETNtaG_31_FD_185771 | JGI IMG/M metagenome (GOLD analysis project Ga0208130, IMG submission 185771) | Marine microbial and viral communities from oxygen minimum zone, Eastern Pacific Ocean - ETNP201310SV78 (SPAdes) (version 2) | ecosystem: Environmental > Aquatic > Marine > Oceanic ... | reverse complement strand
TACAATGATCTGGAAGTAGCTCCTTCAAAAAATGGTGCGAATTGGTCACCACAAAACAGGACTTTTTACTTAAAATACAATAATACTTTAAATGAAAAAATTAGCCTTTCATTTCAATCTGCAATTAGAAACCATGGTTTAGGAGATAAAACAGTTAGAACAATGTTCAGGCCTTTTGGAAACCCAGGTAGTAAATTAACATTAGCCGATTTAATTGATTACTCTGATTTTAAAAATAATTATCCAATTTTCTCGGTTGGAGATTATTCTAATCCACTTTCAATTCAACCAGGTTTTAATAAGTTTGATAAAACTAGCGATAAATATTATGGATGGTTAAACAGATATTATTTTTATCAGGCAACCCAAGGTAGACTTGAAGGTAGAGTTTATTATGATTCTGAAAAGTTAAAGTTCATGTCGGGTGTTGATTTTAGACTAACATCCTCACAAGGGGATTATCTAATTTATTATGATTCTAATTGGAGAGGAGATGATTTTTTAAATAATCAAATTAATCACAGTTATGCTCAGGAATTTGGAACAGCAGGGGGTAGTTTAAGCTCAAACGAACTTCATAGAGCTGGAAGTAACATGTATCTTTTAAATGATTTAGGAGTCTTTTTTCAAGGCAGCTACAAATTAACTGATAACTTGATTTTCAATTCTGGAATTAGATATGATAGACAACAACAAAGAGAGAGTGGAGATAAAGGTTATGAAGTATTTCTTCCTAGACTTGGGTTAGTTTTTACAAATAAAAATAATGCAATAAAGTTTAACTATTCAAAAGGATTTCAACAGCCGTCTCTTTGGGCTAGATTTAGTACGGCTGGAATTAGAGTCCCAAATCCATCCCTTAAGCCTGAAGGAATCAATTATTTTGATTTATCAATAACTGGTGTGTCGAAAAATAGAAACATTAGTTGGAATATCGGCGTTTATGATTATCAAGTTTTTGATGCAATAAAATTAGTAGACTATGAACCTATTGATGCTAGTTTGAGTAAATATTCTAAACATGTCAATCAAAATGAATATGATATTTTTGGTGCAATTTTTAGCCTAAAAGCACAGTCTAAATCTGGTAAATTCAAGCTAAATTTAAATGGAAACTATACTTCTCCTAAAACTTTTTCAGAGGATGGAAATATAATTTCAATTGCTGATATATCTAAATTTAGATTAAATTTTGGAGTTACTAAGTTAATTAAAGTAAATAATTTAAACGCAAGTATTAATTTAAGAGGAAATTATGTTTCATTAAGACCAGTTGGAGAGGGAACAAGTGTTTCAGGAAATTATGGAATAAATTATTCAAATGAAATTCCATCTTATTTTGTTTTAAATTCTAATTTAATTTTGAGACATAGTAGTTTTAAGAACATGTATATTGGAATATCTTTAAATAATATTTTAAATGAGGTATACTATCATCCAGGTATTCGTAAGGCAAGAGCATTTTTTGATGTTCCTAACAGTAGAGTAAAACAAGAAGATGCATCAGATTATGCAAAATGGTATTCTAATTCTTTAGGTTCAGAAAATAGCCCGTACATACCTCAAAGTAATCAAAACTATCTCCTTAAGTTAGTTTTAGATTATTAGAAATTTAAGTTTAAAGTCAAACTAGGCTTTTGATTTTATAATAGGCCTCGTAGTTCAACGGATAGAACAAGAGTTTCCTAAACTTTAGATACAGGTTCGATTCCTGTCGAGGCTACAAATAAAAAACCAGGCCTAAAATAGGCCTGGTTTAATTAATTATTAAATTTATAGATTATTGATTGGCCATATGATTTTGAATCTGAACTTGCATTCCATTTACGTCCATCCAATCAGATATTTCTGCAATTTTTGAATCTGAATTAAAATTCAAAACTCCATACCACTTATTGTATACCTTGGCTCCAGACTCAGTATGAATTCCAGACCAAGTTCCATAAATTCTCATTATATTAGGACTAGAAGATGCACCTTGCTCTCCTTCCCCGGATGAAAAAGCTGAACCTGCCCAATATGCTGGAGCATTTTTATTAACCAGCCCTTCTCCCTCTGAAAAAGTTATATCATCAAATTGATCGAAATAAGCTTGAAATTGAGATTTAACATCTTCATATCCAAGAATTTGATTACCATTATATTGAGGTGGACTCCATTTTAAAGAATCTGCCATAGTGCCCATTAAATCATCAATGTTTTCATCATTAAAAGCCTTTCTATATGCATTAAATGTCTCAATTTGTTTCTCAAATTTAGCTTGATCAGCTTGTGTTTTAACTTCAACTGTTGTTTCTACGCTAGTATTACAAGAGCTTAAAACAAATGAGATTACTGTTATTAAACTGAATATTTTTTTCATTCTAAATATTTTTTATATGAATTGCAAAGTTACAAATTTTAAAATGAATAAACCTTTTAAGAGTTTAAAATCAATAAGTTAAGCTTTTTAGTTTTTTTTTGCAATTAAATTAATATCTTCATAAAAAAATTAAAAATGAAGAATTTATTCCTTTCGATATTAGTATTTGGTTTCTCAATAAACTCAATCGCTCAAACCACTTATTGGACATCCTACAATTTTTCTGTTGATCCAGAAAATGAAGAAACAGTTTATAATTTAATGGATAATCATTTTAAGAATAATCCTATTGATGGTGTCACTGTTTATTTATATGAAAATCATATTAAAGACCATGGAAATAATTATACTCATAATGTAATTTTAACTGGAAGTAAAGAAGCTATGTCAGCAAATTATGATTCTCCTAAGAATAAATCATTTGAACTATTTCAATCTAAAATTGGATATTTTACAAAATCTCATAGTTCTTCAATGGGAAATAGAACCTCTGCTTTTAATAACGGAGATAAGCCTATCCAAAAATATTATTTTATTGATGCTGAGGATTCATCTAAACTATCAGCTGCATTTAAAAATTATGGTAAGTATAGACCAAAAAATCATCAAGCTCTATTTGGATCAATAACTAGTGGTGCATCCCCGGCAGGTGAGTCTCATTGGATAATTATTGGTTTTGACAATTTTAAAGATGCTCTAAGTCAAAATGATTACAGGCAAAATGACAAAGCAGCTCAACAAGCTTGGAATAAATATTTAGAAGATGGTTTTGTAGGGGAAACAAGTATTGTTCGCTCAGGATTAAGAATTATGTTAGGAAAATGGTAGTTCAATTTATTAAAGTACATTTATAAATCAATTTCTTTTATAATTTTATCTATTTCAATTTGAAATGAGGAGCTGAAACTTTCTTTACTATTTTTCCACATTTTTAAATACCCATCATCGCTTGAGAGTAATTTTTTAATCATACGTCTGTAGGCTCTCCATACTTCTTTATCAAAAAGGCCAATCTGAAATTGATAAAATGAATTGTCAAAATCTCTAAAGTTGAATTCACGATATTTTTCCAATTGGTATTCTTCATAATCATTTAACAATTCACCTTTTGCAAGTTTATAATCAGCTTTTGCAAGCGCATTCTGGTCCATAGTAATAGTATAAATCTGCATGTCAGTCTCATTCAATGATTGTCTAATTGTTGCTTTTGCAACCTGATTGCTTTGATTGATTTGAATTCCCACAAATAATAGCGATGCTACAACAGCTATTGTACTTATTGAATTAATAATTATTTTAAACTTTTTCATTTATGTTAATCTTATGCTATTCTGCCAAAAAAAGTTTTTCTTGATTGCTCAGAAAGAGGTATTCCCTTTTGAGTATTATAATTAAATGTTACCAATATTCTTTCTCCCTCTATGACTCTAGTAACTCTGTGTAATGATTTATTCCCTTTAAAAATCATCAAATCTCCCTCAAAGGCCGATTGAATATTTGGGCTGATTTTATTATCAAGAATATCTTCAACTAAATTATAGTTTTCTGATCCATCTTGATTATATCTCATATCAGTGAAATATTGATATGTGCCACCTTTTTTACAATTTTTAATAAGTAGAGTGATTGTAAAATCAGAATTGTCAAAATGCCAATCTAATGCGTCGCCTGGTTCGTAGTAATTTATATTTACACTTGATAATTTATCAGCGTAAGGATAGAGATGCTTCACCCCTAATATAGAACAAAAAAATCTTTGAATTTTTGATGAGTTGTAGATCTTCATCAGAAATGATTGATCTGAAATAAGATCATTGGGCACACACTTTTTCGTGGTGTTCATTATTCTGTTTCTAGCACTATTTTTGGGATAAGCTAAATCTTGTTGTTTTACATAAACATTATAGTTTGAACTACTTTGAAATGATTTTGATTTTAAAAGGTTAGCCTCAATAACCATTTCATTTAGAATTGTTTTTGATATAAAATCTTTAAAAACAAGTATTCCTTTTGTTTTTAAAATATTTGAGTAAATATCTGTCGACAAAAAAAATTTATTATCGTAATGTTTGCCTAATATGTTTGTTAACTCTAGCATAAAAAATTTCAATCAATCGAAAGTTATAAAAATCTGAATTAATTATATACATTTAAAAAAAAATAAAATGAAAAGAGCTCCTGTTGAAGTTTTTAGTGATTGGGTTAATAATGGTAAGGATTTAGGAATGGAAAAAGGACACAAAAGATCTGTTGACCATATGTTAAATTATGCAACTAAGGACCTTAATTCTTATTCATTTATTGATGCTGGATGTGGAAATGGTTGGGTTGTCCGTGATATTTCAAATTCTCCAAAATGCACAAATGCAATAGGAATTGATGGCTCAGTAAATATGATATCTAAGGCAAAAAGTTTAGATCAAAAAAATGAATATGTATGTGATGACCTTAATCATTGGGCTCCAAAAATAAAGGTTGATTTGGTTCATTCAATGGAAGTGTTTTATTACTTTGAAAAACCAAAAGAATTAATTAATCACATCTTCTCAAATTGGTTAAAAGAAAATTCTAGATTAATTATTGGTATTGACTTTTATAAAGAAAATTATGTGTCTCATTCATGGCCAGAAGAATGTGGAATATCAATTATGTCCTTATTCTCTGAGGATCAATGGAAAGATTTTTTTAAAGAAGTTGGTTTTAAAAGTGTCAAATCATGGAGGTTCGGAAAAAAAGATAATTGGTCAGGAACACTAATTGTTACTGGAATAAAATAATTTAAACTATGAATGATTGGATAATAATAAAAAATAGACTTGTAAAAGAATTTATTTTTAAGGATTTTATGGAGTCAGTGAAGTTTATCAATCAAGTAGCCGAAGAAGCAGAGTTGTTGAATCATCATCCAACATTAATAAATACATATAACAAAGTGAAAGTTGAGTTGTGGACGCATACAGTTGATGAAATTACTGAACTTGATTATTTACTAAAAGATAAAATAGAAAAAATTAATAGTTCTCTTTCAAAATGAAATTTAATTTATTAAAACTAATAACAATCTTATTTTCAATTTTTTTAATTGAAAGCTGTTCTAAAAGTCCAACAAAAATAAAATATCTTGCCCTCGGAGATAGTTATACTATTGGAGAGGGTGTTCAAGAAAAGAACAGATGGCCAAATCAACTAGTGAATAGACTTGAAGAAAAATTCAACTACTTAGTAGATCTTGAAATTATTGCTAAAACTGGATTTACTTCTCTTGAGTTACTTGAAGAAATTAATCATGTGAATGTTTCTGGAAATTTTGACTATGTTTCTTTGTTAATTGGTGTGAATAATCAATTTAGAGGATTAAATATTAAAGATTTTGAAAGAGATTTGAATATTCTCATGGATAAATCGATTGATTTTGCCAACGGTAAAAAGGAAAATATTTTTGTATTGTCAATTCCAGATTGGGGGGTTACACCATATGGAATAAAGAAAAATAGGGATTCAGTTAGTCAAGAAATTGATGTTTATAATGAATTAGTTAATGACATATCCGTAAGTAAGGGTCTGAAATTTTTTAATATTACGGAAATCTCAAGAAAAATAAATGATATTAATGGTTTATTGGCTCCTGACGAACTCCATCCAAGTGGAAAAATGTATTCATTGTGGGTAGATAAAATAATTACTTTTTTTAACTAAATAAATTAGCAATTTGAAGAAAATTTTCTTCGGATATTTATCAAATAATAAGGTAATTAGAGCGATCTTAATTATTTTAATAGCTATATCTCCAATAGTTTATTATAAAACTATAAGTGGTGTTTTTATAGAAGATATTATTGCAATGTATTGGTATGGTGATAAAATAGAATTAATTTATTTCTGGATTTCAGGATTTTTAATTAGTTTTTTTATTAGCTATTTCTATTATATATGTTTTATAAAAAAATAATAAATTTTATATAATAATTTATATCATAATAAAATTATAACAATTAAATTATTCATTTTTTAAATGTAACAATTTATTACACTATATTAATACACCATAAAATTATAATATCTATTTTTATCTTGTACTAATTTATTATATCTTTATAAAAAGATAAAATTGAAGGCAGCAAAATATATAAAACTTGAAGTTTCCGATCAAAACGGATCAAGACAAACCATTAAACACACATCTGAAGGCGAAAGATATCTAGAAGTAGTAGAAAAATGTAGTCATAATATACCTTTTCAAAATAGAGAGCTTGGAAATAATATTATTAAACTTAGTAGTGCGGGAGAAATTGATACGTTAATTATAGACTCCATAAATTGTCTCGGAAAAGACGGACAGGATATATTTAAAACAATAAAAACTTTAATGGATCTTAATGTGAAAATTATAGCAAAAAAAGAGGAGCTAGAAACTATCTCTGAGAATGGCGAGGAAAATAAACTTATGAAAACTGTTATAAATATTATGAGTTCAATTTATGAGCATGAGAAGGATATTAAAATGCAGAAGCAAATACAAGGTATAAATATTGCCAAGCTAAAAGGTGCCTATAAACATAATGGAGGGAACAAACCAAAGCTTAGCTATAAAGAATTTATATCAAAAATGAAAAACGCAAACTGCTTAAACTATTTAAAAAAAGGCGAAAGTATTCGTAAGGCTGCAAAAAGTTCAGGGCTTTCACTAGGCACGGCCGTCAAAATCAAAAAACTAGCTGAATTTAACGGAGATCTTCAATAAAATTAGCGCTTAGATACTTTATTATTTGAAATAGCTTTTTGACGAGAACACTTAAATCTACCAATCTCTGTTTCTCTAATTTTTAGATGTTTAGTCTTTCGACCTTGAACCCTTTTCCTCCAAAGACGAAAACTTTTAGACTTTAGACTATTTCTCATTATCTTAATAACATCTTGCTCTTTGATTTTAAATTGAGCCTCAATCGCATCAAAAGTAGTTCTATCCTCCCATGCCATTTCAATGATTCTATCTAACTTCTCGGGAGGAATTTCTTTTAAATCTTTAATCAAAATTAGTTTTAATTTAGGAGTTTATTTTTTTAAATTTTTAGATCAAAATTAATCTTAATTCTTAGTAAAATAAGATGCTATTAATGAACATAGTCCAATTAAAAGAATTAGCTCTTTGTTCTCAATTAAAAAGTCAAATAATGCTAATACTATACTGAGTATAATAAAAGACACGCCTATGCTTTTCAAAATGAATTTCATCTTAGTTTATGTTTTTAAAACTGTATAGAAACAAGTAGCCTGTAGGCTAAATAAACACCTACTATAGTCCAAATAATCCATCTATTTTTAATGTACCATTTCATATTAAGATTTATTATCAATATTTATAATAACGGCCAATAATATTGAAACTCCAATTAGTAAAACACCAATTAAATATATATGTTCTGAAAAACTTTGAGATTTCAATAAGCTTTGGCTTAATCTTTTATCAATATAAAAAATGAAGGTGCCCAGTGAAATTAAAATCAAAAATACAAACCAGTTATTTTTAAAAATATTTTTCATAAAAAAGTTACAAATTATAAGCTTAAATACAATCTCATTATTTTATTTGTATAAATTTACAATAATTAGTGTCAAATTAAATTTTCTATTGTTTTGATTAAAAAATTTACCTTAATTTTTTGTTTTGTTTTATTATCAATTAAACCTATTCAACTTAAAGCTCAAGAAAGACAAGATAATGCCTGGAAAGCAGTATTCTCTGATTATAGTCTTACAGCTAGCAAAACTATTCGATTAGAAACACATATTAGAACAAAACAATTTATAGCTGAAAATGATCAATATTTAATTCGTCCTTCAATTATTTTTAAGCTTAACAAATATTCTAACTTTAATTTAGGAGTTACTTTTCTTTCAACAAATATGGCAGGAAACAGATTAATTGAAAATAATATTTGGCAACAGTTTAATTTCTCATTTCCAATTAAAAAAAGCACTTATTTTGGGTGGATTAGACTCGAACAGCGCTGGAAAAAAAGAGGGGGTATTTCCGAAGAATTTGGTTCAAGAATAAGATTTAGGTCAGGATTTCAATTCCCGTTAAGCAAGCAGATAAATAATAAATCTCCTGAATTTGTTGTTTTTAATGAAGTTTTTCTTCTAATCGAAAAAAAGTTTCCATATCAATACAATCAGAATTGGACATTTATTGGTTTTCAGCAAAAAATTTCACAAAATTTAAATATCCTTACTGGTTTTCAAAGAAATTCTATTGTAAAAAACGATTCTTTTTTACATAAAAATATCTGGTCAAGTATAATTTTTTATAAACTATGATGAAGTCTAATTAAAACCCCTAAAGATAGATAGCCAAAAACTTTTCCGAAATAATTACAATTAATGGCCATTAATTAAATTATCTGGTTTTTTTAAAATAAGTTATTTAAAATAAATAGTTTAGTTAAATAAAAAAAATTATCAAATTACATCTATCATTTAGAAATCTATTAATTATTGGCCTTTCAATAGAGCTAATTATTTTTTTATACTTTTTCACTTTCAAAATTGACTTAGGTGATGTTTTTAGATTATCATCAAGGTATTCTGGAAGGGTATCCCTTATGATTTACATCTATTCTTTCTACCTTTATGTAATAAATTTTTTAAAAAACAGAAAGTTAGAATCAACAAAAAATGCAGTCCAAGTATTTTGTATTTTACACTTAATTCATTTTATTTTTCTATCATTATCGGTTTTTTTAAACAACCTTCCAATTATTCCAATTAATATTTTAGGTGGTTTTTTAGCATATCTTTTTATAATCGTTTATCCTTTTGTAATTAATAAAATAATAAATCCCATTTATCATACTATATTTTTTTATTATGTTGGATTTATAATGGCAATGACATACTTATCAAGAGTTAAAGGTGAGTTTACTGGAGCAGAGCCAGAATTATTTCACTTTATTGCTTTAATTGGACTTATTTTAATTTTTATTTTTTTTGGATTATTACTACTAAAAAAGAGAGGTAAAAACTAAATTATAATATCATTCAAAATGATATTCAAATTAATTAAAAGTTGTCTCGCTCAAAATCCTCAAGACTCCATACAATCTCGGGATTTTCAATGAAATCTGGAGTCAACCCAACTGCTTTAGCGTGAATATCTTCGTCCTTACCATTGAAACGAACAATCCAATGATCAATTTTATTAACACTCGAGATTCCCTCAATTAATTTTGCATCTATATCATGATTTTTCTTAAGATAGTAAGCAAAAAAATAACAGCTCTTCCAAGCTTGCTCTTCCTTAGGCTTAAAGGTTTTTAAAAAATCTTCTATTAATTCTTTTCGATTCATTTTTTACTTAATTAATAATATTATAAAAGTAATAAGATTTATAATTCTGATCGACAAATGATTTAGGTAGTTTGGACTTATTGAATTTTTTATGGAGATATTCTTTTGAAGGTTCCTTCAGAACCTCCATCAAATCGATTAATTCTAATTCTATCCTTTTTAGAGTTAATTTGAATATGGCCAGCAAATAATTTTGTGGTCCCAATAAAACCATCAACATACATGTAATTATCATTTTCTAAAACTTTAAAATACATTAATGCTCCTTCGTTAAACTTTATTGTTTTGTCAAGAACAGATAGAATAAAAATATTATCATTCATCTCAGAAGCCCATTTTCCATCAATATCATTAATTGATTTTGGCTTGTCAAATTCATTATTAACACAGCTTATGGAAATCAAAAAAAGTAGACCGTATAAAATTTTTTTCATAAATATATTTTAAATCACTATTATCATATAAAATATCAAATTAACAATAATTTAATTTAGAAATATTTTTTCTTATAATTTGTTAGTTGTAAGTTGATTATAGAAAATATACAATTATGGTTAAAAATAATATAATCAAAAATCTTTTAAGAATTATTTTAGGATTAGGTATGCTATATATTGGTGTTGGACATTTAACTTTTAGCCGTCTCGAATTTCAAGCACAAGTACCCATGTGGCTAGCTAAAGAAAAAAGTTTAATTGATTTTGTAGTTATTACATCAGGAATTGTTGAAATTTTTTTAGGAATTTTAATGTCATGGGGTGGAAAATTTAAGGCAAATGTAGGTTTTGCTCTTGCGATTTTTTATATATTAATTTTTCCTGGCAATATCAGTCAATATATAAATGAAATAGATGCCTTCGGATTAAATACTCCAAACAAAAGATTGACTCGTTTGTTGTTTCAACCCGTACTTATAATCTGGGCGTTGTGGTCAACTGAAGGATTACATTTTTTTAAAAAAGTTAAAAATTCAGTTAAGTAAATATAAAATTGGTGTCTTTATTTAAGTCTATTATACTTTTTTAAAGTTTTAATAAGCAAATCATGCGGTAAAGCATATACTTTATTTCTATTGATTCCCTCCATAGTCTTTGCAGCAATCATTGCATTAACTATAGCTTCCTCAACTGCTTGAACCGTAGCTTCAAAAAATGGATTAATTAAGTCATTTGAAAGACTTTTCACTGTTGTTATTTGTTCACGATTAAAGGCTTTTTTGTTTGCAGTTGAAAATGCAATAAAGATATCACCAGAACCATTGGCTCCTCTGCCACCTACAATACCGATTCCTAAGGGAACTCTTTGTACAAGCCTTTTTAATTGATGAGGGAGAAATGGAGCATCTGTGGCTACAACAACAATAATAGACCCGTCCCCATCATTTCTTGTTGTTTTTGATGCAGCATTGTAAACGTGGTTAAGAGTATCTTTTAACTCAAGGCCAACAGGAACCCCAGCAATTGTTAAATTTTTTTTAGTTCCAAAATTAGATTGAACAATAACACCAACTGTATAATTTGAATTATCAACTTTTACTATCCTTGAAGAAGTTCCTGTTCCACCTTTAAAACCAAGACACATCATTCCAGTTCCTCCCCCAACATTTCCTTCTGCTATTTTACCGCCTGATGCATTATTTATGGCTTCTAAAACATGCTTTTCTTTTATGTGAAATCCATAAATATCATTTAAAAATCCATCATAAGTTTCTGCAACAACTGGATATGTATACCACCAGTCTTGACCACTATACCAATCAACATCTACATACCATTTCAAAACTGCGTCTCGAACAACCCCAACACTATTAGTGTTTGTAATCATAATTGGAGTTTCAAGAAATCCCGACTCAGTAATCCATGTTGTCCCTGTCATTTCTCCATTACCATTGAGGCTATACCAACTGGCATATACAGGACTAAATTTATTTAATTTACCTCTAGGAAAAATTGCTGTTACTCCAGTTCTTATGGGTCCTTTTCCAATAATGTTTTCTCCACTTCCTGAAATAATAGTACTATAACCAACTTCAACACCTTCTACATCAGTTATAGAATTATTAACTCCAGTAACACCATTAAAAGGAACGCCTATTTCTCTTGCTCTTGGTTCCTGTCCAAAAAATAAATAAGGTTTAATCGATATTATTAAGACAATGAGTATTTTTTTCATATTATTAAATGTATGAAATATCAAATAAATTTATTGAGAATGCTAATATGGAATTTATATATTGATTTGATTACTTTTAATAACTATTTTAAATTAAAATGAATAAAAAATCTTTTTTTGAAAAATTCAATTTAAAATCCAGGTTGATTGAATTGATTATTTTATTTATAGCTGTAACATTGGGTTTTATCGGTGATAATTATAGGGAAGGTTTATCTGAAAAAAATAATGCTAAAAAGCTATTATCTTCAATGGAAACTGATCTAAAAGAAGATCTTGTGAAGTTTGAATCCTTTGTAAAAGCCAGAAGAAAATTAATTGTGGATGTATACAAATTTATTGATGATGCTGAAAAAAGAGGGTTGTTAAAAGATGATGTATCTCAACATACGTTATTTGCAATAGCAATTTTCAATTGGAATTACTTCAAGCCAAATACCGCAAATATTGATCAAGTAATTAGTTCAGGAGCATTAAGATACCTCGGAAATGATACTTTAATTAATCAAATTGGAGTATTAGAATCAAAAAATATTTCACTTATAGATAGGCAAGAAAGAGAACAAGAATTTTTTCTTAATTATTTACAACCCTTAATGCATAAGTATTATAATTTTAAATGGGCAAATTATAGTTATGTTAGACAGTGGGAAGACTTTTCTAGAGATTTCTGGACTTCATATGACAAAAGAGTTGACGAAATAAATCCAAGCAATAAAAATATGATGTTTTGGAATAATTCAACAGGTTTAAAAATAAAAATTATAAATCTTTTTGAGAATTATGTTTTTATTCTTAGATCAAGTCATTATACACATTATGACGATTATATTGATCAAATAAAAAAAACTATTTTATTGATAGAATCTACATTAGAGCAATAAAATTAACTTTTAAGAATAAGTCCTATGTTCAAAAGATTAAGGATAAATATGTCCAATTGGACGTACTTCTATTCCCTTAATACCTGTTAGACGATCCCCCAAAACATTGCGAATAGAATCTGCTATTTTAGAAATCTTTGCCACTATTTCTGGATTCTTATCAGATAAATTGAATTGCTCCTCAGGATCATTTATTAGGTTAAATAATGTTGGAGTCGTTATTTCATTCATTTCATAATCAATGGGTATTCCATCGTTAGTTCCCTCTCTTCCATTCAATGTCCTGAATGTGTGAGGAACATAAAGTTTCCAGTTTTTATGTCGTACTGCATGTAATTCATTTGATCGATAATAAAAGAAAAAGTTTTTGTGAGGAGATTGTGTTGTGTTTCCTGTTAAAAGTGGAACTAATGAAGCTCCATCAATTTTCAATTTTGGCAAGGAACTTTGTGTCCATTCCGCAATTGTTGGTAGCCAGTCTATTCCCATTGCAGGGGCGTTAATAATTGTATTGGAGGAAATAGCTTTGGGGAATTTTACTATGGCTGGAACCCTGTGTCCACCTTCCCAATTTGTTCCTTTTCCTTCTCTATAAATACCTGATGATCCTGAATGCTCACCATAAGAAAGCCAGGGACCATTGTCAGATGTATAGATAATAATAGTATTTTCCTCTAAACCATTTATTTTAAGAGTCTCAATTATTTGACCAACTCCATAATCAATTTCATGAATCACATCACCATAAAGCCCTCGTTGTTGACTTCCCACAAAGTCTATCCCAGCATAAAGAGGAACATGAGGTTGTGGATGCGATAGGTAAACAAAAAATGGATTGGTTTTATTTTTTTCAATAAACTTTATTGTTTTTTCAGTTAATTCTTGAGTTAAAAAAGATTGTTCCTCTAATTTTTTAACGGGTGTCTGATTGTTATATAAATAAATTTCTGGAAAGTTAAAAACGGTACCTTGTTGTGGATGTTTTGGCCACATATCATTGGAATATAAAATGCCAAAAAAATCATCAAAACCATGCTTAGTTGGAGAAAATAGTGGAGCATCTCCCAAATGCCATTTTCCAAAAATAGCAGTTGCATAACCTCTTTTTTTGAGCATTTCAGCAAGTGTAGTTTCTTCTGGATTAATCCCCTTTTTAGAATTGGGACTTAAAGCACCATGAATTCCTATACGATTTGGATAGCATCCCGTTAGAATTGATGCTCGAGATGCGGAACATACAGGTTGAGTAGCATAATATGAAGTGAAAAGCGCCCCATCAGCAGCCATTGCGTCTAAATTAGGAGTTGTGAAGTCCTCTGCGCCATAGACACCTAAATCAGCATAGCCTTGGTCATCAGTTAAAATAAAAATAATATTAGGTGGTTTTGATTCTCTATGATTTTGACATGAAAACAAAATAATCACACATAAAAAACTAATTATTATATTAAAAGTAAGCTTCAATTAGATGAATTTTTAATAAATGTAAATAATTAAACTTTTTCCTGAAAATTAAAAAAACTGCTAAAGCCACTTTAAATTAATAAGTTGGCCTTATTGTTACTTGAGACTATCTTGAGTCATTTTAATTTTAGATTCCTTTCTTTTCATGTTTTTCAATACCTCTGAGAGGTTTCTCATTTCTTCTTCTAGAACTGACATTGCTTCTTTTGCTTTAGCTAATTCATTAGCTTTTCTTTTTAATTCTAATTTTTCTTTAGCTTTTTTTGACCATTCTTTATTTTCGTTTTCATTATGATCGCTTAAAGCAAAATGAATTACATATACGATTGTTAAAAAAACTAACCCTATTATTATATATTTTTTATTCACATCCTAGATATAAAACTATTAAAACCATCGATTTTAATTAAATACATACTCCTATTGTATATTCCAAAACTCCTGCAGCTTCTGCCTTACAATCATTACTATATGTTATTCCGTTTAAACTACAAACAGGTGCCCATATTACAGGACAAGATATTAAATCTCTCTCATTAGCTGTTTTATCTTTTGAACAAGAATAAATTATAACTACTAACGATAAGAAAATAAATAATTGCTTCACAATATTCAAATAAAAAATGTTCAACTACTCTAGTTTAGAAGGGTTTTTCCTAATAAAATACTCTTCAACTAAAACTCCTATAATACTTAATATAATCCACCTATTTAATTTACTATTTTCCCAAGTAGTAAAATCAAAATTTGTTTCGAATGGGAAAAGATCGACCGCCCGAAATAAATAAAAAAACAAAATAATTAAAGGATAGGTTAAAAGTCTTCTTTTCATAGATTTAATTTAATAGTCTTTATAATAAACTAAGTTCGGTTGTTTTAATATTTTAATTAAATGTAAAGAAATAAAAGTATCTAAATCTGCATAAAATATGCCAAACATTCAATTTTGCAGTGATGACTCTAGATAATAAATTAGACTATCTCTACTTTTTAAATACAGCTCAAATACCTCAGTTTTAACTCTCATAGGGTCTGACTTTGACTTCAAATAAGCTTTTAGCTTTATATCGGAGTCCATAATATTTTTAAATTCTTTTACGATATTTTTATCTGTTCTTGTATATATATCCTTTAAATAATATTTAGGATAATTATCCATTATATACTTTTCAATAGAAGCAGAAATATCTGACTCTGCACTAATCCAATCTTGCATGTATTTCGTATAAGATACATAGGTAGATTCTAAAAATAATTTTATTTTTCGAGATTTAATCAGGTTAATTGTTCCATCATTTACAAGGGAATTATAAACTGAAGATGGTGGGTTGAAAGTTCTTGGAGTCAGTAATGGATTAGAGAATCCTGCACCAGAAATATTCGAAAAGATATCGTCTATGGAAGACGAGTCTGATGAAATGACTTTCATAGCATTTAAGTCTGAGTCAAATGCCTTTTTTCTCCAATCAAGATATTCGTTTGATGCTTTTAATTCATCTAGTAAACTTAATTTAATAACCTTTCTTAACTCATCTCTTTCATAATCTTCTCTTAAATTATCTATAAAGAATGAAATAGAAATACTAAATACTATAACGAAAAACTCAATAGAATACTTTACAATTAATCTTTTCATAAGTTAAATTAAAGATATTCATTTAAATTTAGTTTACCTATGTATAGGTTTACATAAGAAATAGAACATTAATGATGAAACTCTAAATTATCTTAATTGTTAATCTATTTTTTTAACCAAAAGGGATTAAGCTTTTTTATTTCACATCAATCACTTAGTTTTAATTTTTTCAAAATAAAACCGAAAATAAACTTAGATTAAATATAAAAAGAAGTCTTATCTATTGCTTATTCTTCAGTTTTTTATATACTAATCTTTCATAAGCTGTGAATAGATTGTATGAGTGAATGTCATTAAATGGTAATATTTGAGTCATGTAAACTAAAGCAAATTCGTTTTTAAAGTCAATTGTAAAATACGTATTGAAAAATCCAGCCCAATAAGCTGTTCCAATGGGTCTATTAATTGAATTTTCTTCATGAGCCCAAGCTAATGTCCAATTATCATAACTGTCAAAGAAGTTGTCTTTATCCCCTCTTGCTTTAGTATCTACATTTCCTACAGGAACATGTCTATGAGTAGTTTTAAATTCATTTAGTTGGGGTGTATTCATTAGTTTAAATGTTTCCTTATTTAAAATTTTTACCCCATTTAATTCTCCCTGATTTAACATACAAGCAAGAAATTTTCCATAATCGTTAGGCGAGCTTGAAAGACCCCCTCCAGCATTGAAGTTTTTTGTTTTATTTCTTTTTTTATATTCATTTTTTACTAATTCTCCATTTTCACTATTTCTGTATGATGAGGTAACAACTAAACTTTCTAAATCAGCAGGAACATTAAACCAAGTACTATTCATTTCAAGTGGCCCAGTTATATATTTTCTAAAATAATCTTCAAGATTCATTCCTGAAATATTTTCAACTAAACGACCAACCCAATCAATATTAGTTCCATACATGTATGCAGTTCCTGACTCAAACAATCTTGGTTCATAATCCTCTTTCCATCCAATTTCTTCTTTAATTTTATCCCATTGTGAAAGTTTTTCACTTGTAAACCAATATCCAAACCCTGCAGTGTGAGTAAGTAAATGTCTCAACGTAATGCTATTTTTCGGCTCTAATATTTCATTGTTTTCATTAATGATTTTTATGGAAACCATATTGGGCAAATATTCATCTAAAGGTTCATCTAAAGTTATTTTCCCTTGCTCAACAAGTTGAAGAGCTGCAACAGAGCCTAATGCTTTAGTCATAGATGCTATTCTAAAAATATTATTTTCATTAATTGTGTCATTTCTATCCCATCGTGAGGGTCCATGTGAAAAAAACTCCATGTTACCATTCTTGTGTATTTTTCCCATTACTACAGCTGGGATTTGAGATGTATTAATCTCTTTTGTCAAGTCCTCTTTAATGTCTTGATTACAAGAAACAAGCGAAACAAAAAATAGAAAAAATAATAGCTTTTTCATAGTGTATAAATTTATACTTAAATGTAAGTAAATTTAAATTACATATGATCCCACGAATTAGATAAATTAATAAGGCGAGTAATTACGAAAAAGAGTAAATTTTCAATATTTGATAATTTTAATTTTTGATAGTTTTTTCATCATTTTTGATGTTTTTTGATCATTTTTGATGTTTTTTGATCATTTTTGATGTTTTTTAGCACTTTTTTAGTTTTTACAATTCTTACTTTTATAACTTAAAAAAAGTATAAAATTTTAGATTCTTTGTTAATGAAACAATACTATCTTTAGAAATATGAAAAAACTAATTCTTAAATTATTATGAAAATTAGAAATCCATTTAAGGATTATCTCGGCAGATGGAAAGATGATGCTACAATGACCGAAAAAAATGTTTGGACTTTGGTTTTTATTTCGTTTGGTTTCGCTTTAGGAAAGGCTGGTATAGCTTTATTTGATTATGTTTTTTCATAGTTTAATCTAATATTATTGCTTTTAACTTTGAAGAAATTTTATCAAATTATATATTTGCGATATACGTTTCCGTAGTTCAGTTGGTTTAGAACGCTTCGTTGACATCGAAGAGGTCGGGGATTCGAGTTCCTCCGGAAACACTACTTCGGTAATACCTACTATAAACTCCTAGATTAATTTTTTTATACTTTTAAAAAATGAAAAATAATAAAGAATTTGACATAATTGTTTGGGGTGCGTCGGGTTTTACTGGCAGATTAGTGGTTGCTTATTTATTTCAAAACTATGGTGTTGATGGTGATATTAAATGGGCTATAGCTGGACGCAACAAACAAAAGCTGAAACAAGTTCGTTTAGAAGTGGCAAATAATTCATTACCCATAATTATTGCAGATGGAAATGATGAGGCTAGTTTAAAGGATATGGTAATTAGAACTAAAGTTATTTGTACTACTGTAGGTCCTTACGCTATTTATGGCTCTAAACTTGTTTCTTCATGTGTTAAAAACGGAACTGATTATTGTGACCTTTCAGGAGAAGTCCCGTGGATGAGAAAAATGATTGACCAACACCATGAAACTGCAAAAATAAATAAAGTTAAAATTGTTCATTCTTGCGGTTTTGACTCTATCCCTTCAGATATGGGTGTTTATTTCACTCAAAGAGAGTCTAAAATTCAAACAGGTCAACTAGCAAATAAAATACAAATGCGTGTGGCTGGAATTAAAGGAGGTATAAGTGGAGGAACATATGCTAGTTTGACTAAAGTTATTGAGCAAGCATTTCTTGATAAAAAAGTATACAAAGTTTTAACTAATCCTTATGGGCTAAATCCAAAAGAAAAATTTGAGGGAGATGATGTAAAAGATTTAAAAAGCATTATATATGACGAGGTTTCAAAAAACTGGATAGGACCTTTTGTTATGGCTGGAATTAATACCAAAGTTGTTCGTCGTTCGAATGCGTTAAGTGGATATATTTACGGAAAAGACTTTCGTTATGACGAGGCTACTATCTGTGGAAAAGGTTTGAAAGGAAGGATTAAAGGATATCTTACGGCTATCCCATTATTAATAATGACAGCAAAACCAGAATCTTTTTTTAAGAAAATTGCAAATAAAATCTTACCCAAGCCAGGTGAAGGACCAACAAAAGAACAGCGTGAAAAAGGATTTTATAATTTGAAGTTTTATACAACCTTAAAAGATGGCTCCAGGGCTTTAGGAAAAGTAACAGGAGACATGGACCCTGGTTATGGATCTACATCAAAGATGCTTGGTGAAGCCGCTGTTTGTTTAGCTAAGGATGATCTATCTAATATAAGTGGGGTTCTTACTCCATCAATAGCAATGGGTGAATTTCTTTTGAAAAGATTAGAGAATAGGGCAGGGTTATCTTTTACTTTTAATAAGATATAGTGTCTAATTTATAAATCGAATTATTATGAATAAATCTAAAAAAGCAATAATTGTTGGTGCAAGTTCAGGAATAGGAAAGGCTCTTGCTCGAGAATTAGTCAAACACAATTATTCTGTTGGGATAACGGGTAGGAGAAATGAACTACTTTTGAAATTACATAAGGAACACCCTGAACATATTCATTATGTAACCTCTGACTGCACCAAGTCAAATGCATTGAAGGATATAGAAAAATTAACTAAGGAATTGGGAGGATTAGATTTATTTATTATCAGTGCAGGTAGGGGTACATTAAATTTAAAACTAGATTTTGATCTGGAAGACAAAATAAATAAATTGAATGTAATTGCATTTACTAGTTTGGTTAACTGGGGAATGCTTTTTTTTGAGAAACAAGGCTATGGTCATTTAGCAAATATTTCTTCCGTTGCGTCACAAAGAGGTGGTGGTTTAGCCCCTGCTTACCATGCCTCAAAAGCATACCAAGCTAGTTATCTGGAAGGTATGGCTCAAAGGGCAGCACATAGTAAGTCAAATATTGATGTCACAGATATACGACCTGGGTTTGTAAGAACTCCAATGCTTCAGGGAAAGGAAATGTTTTGGACATCGACCAAAGAAAAAGCTGCTGTTCAAATTATTGAAGCAATTAAACGGAAGAGACGTATTATATACATAACCAAAAGATGGAGATTTGCTGCATGGGTTTTTAGAAAAATCCCTTGGTTTATTTTTAAAAAAATGTAAATGAAATAAGCGGAGTAATTATTCCTTACTATTTATCAAAACCCTCATCATTGATAGAGCAGACTCTTTACCAATTAATTTAATCCGATCTCTTGGAGTATCATCGCCTATTTCATATGTGACTCCTACGGCTTTATGCGCATTAAGAAACCATCCTTTAGAAGTGGGCTGTTTACTTTTACTTGGCTTTTCATTTACTTTATATTCAGGTATTTTTTCTTCTAAAGAAGAAAACCATTTAGGTAAAAACTCTGGTAATGCAGTTAACTTTCTTTCTATATTAGTATAAAAAACATCATAGTATGTAGAGTGAAAATCAAGTCCCAATATGAGCCTTGAATTATTTTTATTAAGGACCTTTGTAATATAATCAACTGTGATTTTTATTTCAGGCTGATTATATAAAGACCAATCTCTATTTGTGTCTACACCTCCAGCATTATGTCTCCAATGGCCAAGATCAACTCCATCTGGATTCATAAGTGGAAAAGCTAAAATTCTATAGTTATCCAAAAAACTTGATGACAATTTATTTTTTTTAAGTATAGTTTCTAAAAATGCTTTAAAAGCAAAATATCCTGTTACTTCAGGAGGGTGTTGACGAGTTAGTAAAACAATAACTGGTTTATTCTTAGGCAAACCTTTATAAATATCTAAAACTTTAAATGGTCGATTTAATTTAGTTTTACCTATTTTTTTAAATTTCACATAGTTTTCTTTACCCTCAACTAAATCATTAGCCCAATCATATATGATACTACTGGTGTGCAATTCTTGTCCAGAAACAGTTTTAGGTGTTTCATTTATTGTAAGAATTAATGAGCTAATATTTTGATCGGATTGAAAATTTAAAGAATCAACTATTTTCCATATACCATTAGATTTGATTTTAGGAGTATAGCGATGTTTATACCCATAAGGGTATTTAAACCTCAATAAAACTTTTCTAGATGAAGAACCCCAAATCTTAAAGGCATAAAAAGGGCTAGGATTAATTGGCCTATTCTCTGGCAGAATTGTTAAAACAAATGTGCTATCATTTAACTGATTAATATTATTTAAACGAGCACCTTCAAAATCATTTGAAAAATATACTCCTGATTCATCAAATGAGAAAATTTTCTTTTTCTGAAAACTAATTGATTTAGTTTTTGTATCAACATATTCCTTAAAAATCACTTTAGGTGTTGAAATACAACTAGTTAATAAATATAAAATTATATAATGTTTGAATTGATTTTTTAACTTCATCATTGATTAGATTTTTTAATGAAACTGAATGTTTAAAATTAATGAAATAATAAAACAACCATATGGATTTCTTCTATAGTAATTTCAGGTGTTTTTAATTTACCTACTTTTAAGTTTATGAAAAAGCTACTACTACTTTTAATGTTTATTTCTTGTAATAATCAACCTGATGAAAATGATGAACATATATTAAATCAAGAAACTGTAGAGGTGTATTTATTAAATACACTTAATGATTCAAGAGGATATTGCATAGATATGAAGGGTTATAAATCTAATGCTGATATCAACAGATCATTGCAAGCACATTCTTGTTATTCATATCAAGGTGAAGTTTCAGTTGATCAGGGTTTTGATATAGCTAAGGTTATAGATGAAGAATTTTATATTCGCCATTTCAAGGTTTGTATGGAGGCAGAAAAAATTGAAGAATCATCTACTTTGAATTTAAATACATGTGATAAAAATAATAAACAAAAGTTCATTTTACAGAATGATGGAAAAATTCAACCTAAAAGTAATTTAAACTTGTGTTTGACAGTATCTGTTAATTTTAGTGAAGGTAGTGGCGGGAAGCCTGTGCACTTTATTCGTGCTTTATCTTTAGAGAATTGTAATGATGCATTATCATCTTACCAGAGTTGGGGAATTAGGACCAACTAAAAAATAACTCCTTGTAAGCCTTTATTTTTTTATTTAAGGAACTTTTTCATAAATTTTAATTTATTTTATACTAAAATGAAAGCGAAATTCAAAGAATTAAATGTATTTAAAAAATTATTAGTTATGACCAATTTTTTATGGACTTTTAAATTGATTTTATTCAATAGTTTTCTTTTGGTAAGCCAAGAAAGTGTAGGTATTGATGCTGTAATGGATAAAGATCAAAAGCTCATTTGTTTTAATAGTTCTCAACAAATACTTACTAAATCAAAAAGCGAAAAACAAGATATTCAAAAAATCAGAAATTTGTACAAACAGATTGAAGAAGATAAAAGTCAATATAAACAATATCAACTATTTAAAAATGATGAAGGTGAATCCTTTTTAGTTGACCCCAATGCTTTTGAAATCGATATGGAGGGAGAGCAATATTATATGTATCACAAAGACAAATTTTATTCAACTTATGAATTAGTAGCATATTTTTTTAATGATACAGGAGAATTAGTTCACATTGAGGAAAGTAGTTGGAATTCAATTGCATTAAATGGTGGTGGAAGCCAATTAAATCAATATTATTTTGAAGCAGGATCATCATATCCATTTTTTATTTATTCATATAGTAATTCTTATTTAAAACATACTCAAGCCGATCCGTTTGAAGATGATTATATTATAAGTGAATCAGAAAAATTCAGTGAAAATCGAATCTATAGTAAAGTTAGTAGTACCCAAAATCAAAATTGTCCGCAAATTATTAGAGCACTAACAAAAGAACATGATTTTAAAACAGAAACTTCTCAAAAAAACTATTCTGGAAATAACAAATCAAAAATATATCGAAAAGCATTTAATGACATGCCAAATAAAAAAATGTCATCATCTAAACTATTTAGACTTGCTAAACTATTTTTTGTTGAAAATATATTAATCCAACAATCAAAATCAAAAATTTTAAAGCCTTAATTAAAAAATATTAATTCTTATTCACTACTTATTGGTGAATTAAATTGATACCAATTGATAAGTTTTCCTTCATTGAATTGGTACCATTCGATTGTATTAAATTTTTCAGATGTAAATTCAGCAAGAACCCATTCACCTATATCTCCTGTTTTTGGATTATCAGTCGGTGTGTTTTTGACTGAAAATGCGTAGTCAGTAGTCCACCCCCATTCAGTCCCATTATTTATATTTTCTAGATATTCTTTTTCTATAAGATTGATCAAATCTTTTGATCCTTCTCCTTTTTCACCACTGGCAAATCTTAATGTAGCATCCTCTGCAACGAGTGTTTTAATTTTTTCATAATCTCTATCAAACCAAGCTTTATCAATTGATTTAAAAAGATCAACTGCATTATCAGAAGCAAGCATAACTCCTTGATCTGTATTAGCTATAAATCCATTAGATTTGATCTCATTATCACAAGGTTGATTGTTTTGGTTACAAGAAATTAAAAGTAATACTATTAAAAAAGATAATTTTTTCATTTTCATATAAAATTGATTAATAAGCAACAATATAATGATTAATTGCAATAAACAATTACAGTTTTAATCAGGTGTTTTTTTATTTCCTTATTTTTGTTGACAATGAAAATAAAGATATTAGCATACACTTTCTTAGGTGGAAGAAAAGAATACCGAAAAGAATTTAAAGATAAATCAGATTTAGACAAACATATCAGTATCATTACCAATGAAAATAGTTTATTTAGAGATGTTCAATATACCTATAAAAACAAAGATTATAGAGTGTTTAATAAGAAAAGAAGTGATGGAGATTATGTGTCTAAATACAGGAAAACTCAAGCAAATATTAAAACAAAATTATTCAAAAAAGATTCTATAATTACTAGTATGAATGTAACAGATAATATGCGAAATAAATATAAAGAGTTTTTAAAGACAGCTATATTAAGTGAAAAAGACATTAAGTCAGCTAGGTTAATATTAAACGAAACCTCTCTAAAGGAGAACCATATATTCATATTAAATTCTTTAGTAGATAAGAGTCGAAGATTCAAGAAAAAATAATTTATAAAGTGAACGAAAATACTCATTACACAAAATATTTAAGTTGGATTGATATTCATTTCTATAAGAAGATTAACTAACCAATGGCAATTATTTGAATTGTTTGTACAGTATTAGCAAATTTTTTCGAGCAAACAAATAAAAAGCTTTAAATTTAAATTAAACCATTTTATATTTTAACTATCTTATTATAAATGAAACAAATAGATATGAAAGATTGTAAAAAATTAATTAAAATTATCTTAATGATTTTTTTGATTTCTGGATGTGACAAAAATATTAATAAAGATTTAATTAAATATGATTCTAATTCCTACATAGAATCTATTTTCGGAATAACTTTTGATGAAGATATTGAAGAGCTGGTTAGTGATGCTTTTTCTTCTGATTTGCTAACTTTAAAAGTTCCAAAAAAAAGATTTAAAAAAGATAAATATGGTCGATGTGCCTCCATTTATGATGACGAGGAAAACAACACAAAAATAATTACTTTCGATGGTAATTGTAAAGGAATAAGAGGTCAAGTTAGAAGTGGAAGCATTATTATAACTTACTCAGAGAAGAAAAATGAAGTTGGAAGCTTTAGACAGATCGATTTCGATAATTTTTATTTAAATGATGTTAAAATCGAAGGAGTTCGAAGATATGAAATTACTAGCATAGAAGAAGCAGTTAAAAAGACAATTCAAATGAGTATAGAAAATGGTAAAAAAACTTATCCAGATGAAAGTTTTTCAACTAGATCAAAACTTATTACCAAAACAATTATTTATGATGATGATAAAAGGTTTTCTACTTCTATAACTGGAAATGCTTCTGGGCTTGATTCAAGTGGCAATTCTGTTGAAATGAAAATAACTTCTCCAATAGTTTTCTTAAATAGCTGCTTAGACCAACTAAATAACAAAAAAGGAATAATACCAGTCGCTGGAATTAAAATCTACACTAAAGATAATTATGAAGTTATGATTGATTTTGGAGATGGTGAATGTAATTTTCTTGCTGATATTACAAAAGAAGGTATAACGGAGACTGTTGATTTGAGAAAAATACATCGTAAAAAGCCTATTAAGAACTAAAAATGAAAAAAACACTCACTCTAATTGTTTTGCTTTTTTGTTTTCAAATTAAAGCTCAAGAAAATAATTCAAATGAAATTGAATTTTCTGAGGAGAAAATTCCCATTAAATCAATTTCTATTGGACTAAAAATAGGAGTGCCCAATATGGCTTCTGGGACATTTGAATATGTGCTTCCAGTAATAGATAATCATATTGCTCCTTATGTCAATTATGGGGCATATGATATACAGATTGATCAAACCTTAATTGATTTATCATACTCAGAGTTTGGTGCTAAATATTATTTTAATAATCAAGGAAAAGGATTCTATGCAGGTTTAGGTATTTCAAGTTTTGCTTCTTCTCTTAAATATACTGATCTCAGTTTGAGTGGAGGTTTAAGTGGAACAGGATCAGTAGACTTAAATATTGACACTACTATATTAAAATTAGGTGTAAAAACTGGAGGGACACTTTATTTTAGTTTTGAATTAGGATATGGGCTTGGATCAATTCCTGATTCATTAACATTCATAGGTACATCATCAAATGGTTATTCGGAGTCAGTAACAGAAGAAATTCCAAGTATTCCAGGAATTGGTTCTGGAGGAATTGTAATTGGAAACATTGGACTAGGAATTTCTTTTTAATTATTCTTTTAAAAGAGAACCACATTCTTAAAAGATATGAAAAAATTTATTTTAAAAAATTATTATGGTATTTTATTAAGTGTTGGCTTTCTATTTATGTTAGCAGGGCGATACTACCCTGATGAAACAGCTACAGATAATAATATCGCAGCAGGTATTTACATAGTTGCTGCTGTGTTTTTTATACTTGCATCAATTGGTGCTATTTTATCTCTTTTGAAAAAGAAATAAACCTATTTAAGAGGTTTAGAAATAGCTGATTTAAAAGAAGAGGATGTGCCTTGAGTATAGTTAATTACTTTTTATTTGCTTTTTTAAAAATATTAAAGTCACTCCATTTACGAAATGGCATAGTAAGTATTAACATAAGAATAGGAAATAAGTTTTCCCACCATTCCATTCTCCCCATTATCAGGTTTCTTATGACCCATATTGAGGCAAATAAGAAAATAATGTACCAAAATATTTTAACCCATTTCATAGTATTATGATTTTACTTAAAGATAACAATGTTTGATTAATCAAGTTTTTTCAATTTAACTACAAAAGAAATTTAGTGAATGGAATCAGGAGAAATATGATGAACTATTTACTTTTTAAAACTTTTAGACTGTCTTGAATCCTTTTAGCTTCTTTCGCCTCTCTTATTTCTTTGGCCTGCTTTGACTTTCTTTCACGAGTGTTTTTATTGTGAGTTTCTAGAGCGAAGATAGCTATCGCAACAATTGCAAAAATAATTAAAATGACATTTCTTTCTTTCTTTTTCATAATTCCAAGTATTTTAAAACAATCATTGTTATAATGAAAGTTGCAACAGCAATAATCCATCCTTTTTTGCTTAAAGGTGGTGTTTGATTCCCATCTAAATCCATAGTATTAGTTTTTATTTAAAGATAACAATGTTTAATTAATCAAGTTTTTTCAATTTAACCACAAAAGAAATTAAGTGAATGGAATCAGGAGGAATATATGCCGATGTAAAAACCTATTTTTTATTTATTTCTTTAGTTATTTCCTCAATTAAAATGCTATCCCTTCTCAATCTATTTTTAATTGAATTTAAATGATATATTTGCCAAAACTTTTTATCTATAATTCTTCCAATAATTTCTTTAGGAATATTTAGATCCCCTATATATTTCTTGTCAACAAGGAATCCTAAATCGTTTAATGATTCACTATTTAATTCAGAATTTTTAAATTCAAAATCTATAAGTATATCAGATTTTTTAATGATAAATCTTTCAACTTCTTTCATCCAAGCGTGATTTGAATATTTGTTTTGTAGGCTTTTTACAATAGATTCATTTTCTATTAATTCTAAATAACCTGAACTTTTTAGTGTTGAATATTCTTCTTGATTATCTACAAAAATAGTTATAAAACCATTTGCTCTTGCTAAATGAAAACCAATTGAATCTCTTGAATATTTCTTTAATTTTTTTCTGTTTTTATAAATCCATTCACCTGATTCAATTGACTTACTTACAGCTTTTAAGTTCCATTTATTATCTCTTATATCACTCTCTAAATTTTGTAGAATTCTGTTTAGTGATTGATTTTTAAATTCTTCTTTATCCTTTTGCTTATCAATCTCTTCAACATAAAATGACAAAGAAATACCAATGACAATAACAATAAATTCTAATAAATACTTAACAGCTAGTTTTTTCATTCTTTTTGAGCTTAGGGTATTTAGAAATACTATTTTAAATGCACATCATAGATGTCGTGTTGAAAATTATATTCAGAATCAGAAGGTAAAACAAATCCAAATCCAATCCCCATTACATCATTCAAAAATTTATACTTTTCACTTGATGTTCTAAAACGCCAATGAGTTTGAAATTTTAATGATTCAAAAGTTTCGGTAACATAATTAAAAACACCTGATGCTTTACAATATATTTTTTCATTATCCTCTGTAAGTAAAACCATATCAATATCTAAATCTGAAAAAGTTTTACCATTTTCCTGATAATAAAGTGGGTAATCTCCTCCGATTGGAAGAACTTTTCCTTTGGCAATTCCATCAAAAACTCCTTTAGCATATGGTGCGTAGATAGTCTTTAAATTTAAATATTCTCCAACAGAGGATTGCCATTCTCCAACAGCTGCTTTAATAGAGAAAAGTTTTTTTCCTTTAATTTCTTGCCCAAAAGCAACTAATGGAACTAATAATAAAACAAGAAGTAGCTTTTTCATAATTTATATTTTTGTCGTTTTTTATTTTTTAAATAGTTTTCTTTCTATATACATATACGGTAAACTTAAAACCATACAACTAATGCTTATTTGTATTATTGTTAAATCAGTAAACATTTCAAGTAATGCTCCAGCTAAAGCCATAACGAGAATGAATATTAACCAAGATTTAATTGACCAGCCAAGAAGTAGCTTCTTCATAATGATAGATTTTACTTAAAGATAACAATGTTTGATTAATCAAGTTTGCTATTATTACTTACCTGATTTAAAACAAGAGGATATGCCTAATCTGTGTTTTCAAAATCAAATTTTACTTGGTTAAGGTCATTATACTCGGACACATCTTCACTTTTGCGCCTCTTTTCATAGTATTCATCTAACCTGTTTTTGATTTTATCTCTATAGTGCCTTGATTGCGCATCATAACCACCCTCTTGGGCAAAACGATATTCTTGTACTTCAGGAATTAAAGACCATTCAAACCAACTCTCAAGGTGAGATTCCTTGTATTTATTTTCAAAGTAATAAACTAACAAAAACCTTAAAAGTTGGGTGCGATTTTGATATTTTAGTTCTTTTCTTGCCAAAGCTTTTTGCAAACCTTTTTCACTGCCTAAAAAAGCAAGCATTTGCTCTGAGATTCTCAATTTTATTTCATTATTATACTTTAAGTGTTTCATACTCTTAAAGATAACAATGTTTGATTAATCAAGTTTTTTCAATTTAACCACAAATCTAGTGAATGGAATCAGGAGGAAATGGATGAGCTGTTAAATTTTTGAAACGGGTATAGATTTATATATATTGTAGTTTTATATAGACCATATATGAATGTAATAAAAGAGCCTAAAAAGTGGTATATAAAACTTTTTACTTTGGGTAAAAATTTTAGTTCAAGGACTTTTTCAGACAATACAAAAAAATTCTTTTTGAATGGAATTGGATTATTTATAATAGTTACTTTCACGTTTTATGTTGAAAATCTTGGTGAAGAATATGAAATAAGAATGAAATATATAGATAATGTAAAAACAATTTCTGAAGGTTTAGAATCTGTAATACTATATTCTAAAAGTTACAAAGAAACTGTGAATTGGGTTGCAGAGATGTATCAAAAACAGTTCGACAAGTGGGAAGTTAATAATGATTCAATTTACTTAGAATATATGGATGACCCTGATGACCCTGAAGGAGGTTTTTATTATTCGCCTATGTCTTTATTCAATAATAGAGACCCATTTAGTCCTAACCAAATTGGTTTTGAAATATTTGAGTCAGGCGGCCAAGATTTTAAATTAGTGGACCCGTTTGTTACACATAAAATATCAGAGATTATCAAAGGTGATGATTTAACATACCTTAAAGAAAACACAAATGATGTAGAAGAAAGAATTGTAAATCAATATTCTGATGTACTTAAAAAATGGGCAAGAGATAAAATAGACATAACAAACATATATGATAATGAATTTTGGATTGAAAATAGAAAGTATATTCAAAAAGATATGGAGTTAAAATTTATTCTAATGGAAAGAAGGCAGCTATGGGAGGAAAGTATAATATATCAATTGGATAACTATATAAAAATTGTTGAGGATGACAAACGAATTCTTGATAGTGTGATTAATAACTATAATCAAGAAAAATATTTTCTTTATTGGAGAGTAAACTAAATAATTTTATTAATCAAGTTTTTTCAATTTAACCACAAAAGAAATGTAGTGAATGGAATCAGGAGGAATATGACGAACTTTTTAATTAGGCCTGTGGTTTAGATTTTTAGTTCTTCAGAAATAAGTTTTATGAGGTTTTGAATAGTTTTTTTTGATTGTGCTATTCTTTCATTTTCTAATTTAATAGTCATAGTCCAGTCTAAACAAATACTTTTAAGTTTTTTATCTCTTCGAATTTGTTTAATATCTGATTGATTAAAATAGTGTTTTGTTACTACTCCAGCACTACCATATTTTATTGAGTCTAGTTGATAATTTACAATTTGCTCACTAAACATAATATATGATCTGTTATCAGACTTCATTGTCAAATTAATTAGTGAATATTCAGTATTATAGTAATTACTTAATTCGCTTTGTAATTCCGTATTTTGGATAAATTCAATTGCTCCGGTTGAAACTAAAGCATCAAAATATTTATTATTTTCAATCAGAGTATTATCCCCCCATACACCGGAAACATATTCAGGTTTAAATGGAAAAGATAAATCAAATAATGAATCTATATAATTAAGGCGACGGTTATTATAATAATCAGACCACCCAAAAGAATTTTGATCTTTTTTTAGCTCCAAAATAACTCCTTGTAAGCCTTTATTTTTTAATTCCTTTTTGTCCTTCTGATTTAGTAAATCTTGAATATAAAAAGAAATGGAAACAGAAAAAATAATCACAATGATCTCAAAAAAATACCTAAAGATTATTCTATTATATTTCATAGTGTATGTATTTAATTTAAATGTGGGGTATTTTATAGATTATAATTCATTTAATCTCCTCCCCACGAATCTTGAAAGAAAATTCCAACTCCTAATTCAGCCCATAGATACATAAAAAATAAAATAATTATAGCTAAAAATATTTTTTTCAAAGTGTTAGTTTACTTAAAGATAACACTATTTGATTAATCAAGTTTGCAATGTCTTGCTCAGTTAGATAATATACCCATATAGCATAGCACTCCCAAAAAGGAAAGTGGATTTATTTAGACCCGGTGGGGTAATTCTTTAAGCTCTTGGAACAGGTTTTTTACAAACTAATTAGGGACAAATTTCGGGACAAATTAAAAATTTTTTACAAAACAATTACTTGTAAATCCCAATTAAAAATAGTGGAGAAGATGGGACTCGAACCCACGACCTCTTGACTGCCAGTCAAGCGCTCTAGCCAGCTGAGCTACATCCCCATTTTAATTTTCA
>Ga0208130_1000219_pt1 | contig 30842 bp, 31 predicted proteins | sample ETNtaG_31_FD_185771 | JGI IMG/M metagenome (GOLD analysis project Ga0208130, IMG submission 185771) | Marine microbial and viral communities from oxygen minimum zone, Eastern Pacific Ocean - ETNP201310SV78 (SPAdes) (version 2) | ecosystem: Environmental > Aquatic > Marine > Oceanic ... | reverse complement strand
GATGCAGTGGTTAATAAGTTGGGCAGTAAATAAATTCCTCTTCTAGTGACCTTTTTTCCGTCCTCGGAGACTACCTCCTCATGATCATCAAAGAGATCTAGATTATCTTGAGGATCGTCCGACATAATTTTAGTTTTTGGCTTTATCTACAATTTTATTTTGGGCTATCCAAGGCATCATTGCTCTTAACTCTGATCCTACTTTTTCGATAGAGTGTTCAGAGGTTTGTTTACGATACTCTTTCATTCTTGGCCCACCCTTACCATCATTGCTCTCTCTGCAATCGTTCATAAACTCTTTAGCAAATTCACCTGATTGTATTCTTTTGAGGACTGCTCTCATCTCTTCTTTGGCATCGGAATTGACTACTTTAGGCCCGCTAACATAGTCACCGAATTCAGCTGTATTTGAAATACTGTATCTCATATTTTCCAGCCCACCCTCATAAATTAGATCTACAATCAATTTAACTTCATGCAAGCATTCAAAATAAGCCATCTCAGGTGGATATCCATCCTCGACAAGTACTTCATAACCATTTTGAATTAGTTGTGTTAATCCACCGCAAAGGACAGCTTGTTCACCAAATAAATCGGTTTCTGTCTCATCTTTGAAATTAGTTTCGATTATTCCTGCCCTTCCAGAACCAATGGCTGAAGCATAAGAAAGACCTATATCTTTTGCGTTCCCAGAAGCATCTTTGTGTATTGCGATTAAGCATGGAACACCTGCGCCAATTTCGTATTGAGATCTTACTGTATGTCCTGGCCCTTTAGGAGCAACCATAATCACATCAAGATCTTCTCTTGGTTCGATCATATCAAAGTGAATATTGAATCCGTGTGCAAAAGCTAAGACTGCGCCTTCTTTTATATTACTTTCTATTTCACTTTTATAAGTAGCAGATTGAAGTTCGTCTGGCATTAGTATCATTACCATGTCTGCATCTTTTACAGCATCAGCAACTTCTTGGACATTCAGTCCGGCAGCTTCAGCTTTAGACCATGAAGCGGATTCTTTCCTAAGAGCAACTGTTACATTTCCACCAGAATCTTTGAGGTTGTTGGCATGTGCATGGCCTTGTGAACCATAGCCAACTATGACTACCTTTTTATTTTTAATAATATCTAGATCAGCATCTTTATCATAATAGACTTGCATAATTCACTCCTTTTAATTTTCTATAGTTAGGGTGTTGTTATCAGAAGAAATCCCAAGGGAACCAGATCGCACAATCTCAATAGGATGATTTCCTTTCGTTTTAGTAATCAATGCATCTAGCTCAGTGGAAGTACCTACTACTTGGACATTAATAACTTCTTCAGCTTCTGAAACTATATTGGATTCTTCAAAAGTATTCTCGGGAAAAGAATCTTTTTTAAACTTTATTAGCATCAATTCTCTTTCAACAAATTCAGAATCACTCAAATTCGTAACCATTACTACATCAATTAATTTATCTAATTGTTTGATTATCTGTTCCACTACATTTTCATCACCCTCAGTAGACATAGTTAATCTAGATAAGGTGGGGTCAGTAGTAGGTGCAACCACTAATGTTTCGATGTTGTATCCTCTCTGTGAAAAGAGACCAACAACTCTTGAAAGAGCACCAGGTTGGTTTTCCATTAATAAGGCGATGACTTTTTTCATTTCCAGGTTTTTTCTTCTTTGCCTAACCACATGTGATCCATTGCATTTCCAGCTTCGAGCATTGGGTAAACATGCTCGTTTGGATCAACGTCTACATCTAAGAATACCAATCTGTCTTTGAGGGATATACATTCTTTCATAGCGGATTCTAAATCTTCAAATTTAGCTACTTTAATGCCTACATGGCCATACGATTCAGCTAAAGCAATAAAATCAGGTAGTGAATTTTCATATGTGCTGGATGAGTGCCTTCCGCCATATTGCATATCTTGCCATTGCCTAACCATCCCTAGGGCTGCATTGTTGAGATTAATTATTTTTATTGGTAAGCCGTATTGCAGACATGTTGAAAGTTCTTGTATGCACATTTGAATACTACCCTCACCCGTAACGCATGCTACTGTTGATTCAGGATAAGCTAATTGCACGCCCATCGCTGAAGGCAGACCAAAACCCATAGTTCCTAAACCACCTGAGTTAATCCATTGTCTAGGCTTGTCAAAATGGTAATACTGAGCTGCAAACATTTGATGTTGCCCAACATCCGATGTAATGAATGCTTCACCTTCAGTTTCTTTGTAAAGAGACTGTACTACTTGCTGAGGAAGTATTTTTCCATTCTGAGGTCCTTGTTCTAAGAGCGAATGATTTAAACCATGTTTATTTCGCCAATCAGATATTTGATTATTCCATTTCAATATATCTGGATCATTTACATTTAAATCTCTAGAGTTAATTTCTTCAATGAGAGCAGTTAAACATTCCTTTGCTGAACCAACAATTGGGATATCAGCGTGAATAATTTTTGAAACCGATGCGGCATCAACATCGATATGAATTTTCTTTGCTCCTAAAGCAAACTGTTTTGGATCATTAGTTATTCTGTCGTCGAACCTTGCTCCCACAGCAATTATTAAATCTGCATTGTGCATAGCCATATTTGCTTGGTAAGTGCCGTGCATTCCGAGCATACCCATAAATTGTGGATCTGAACCGGGAAATGCTCCTAAACCCATGAGGGTGTTTGTGACAGGAAAATTTAAAAGTTTTGCTAAAGCAGTTAATTCTTCAGATGCGTCGTTCTGGATCACCCCACCGCCAGAATATATTACCGGTCTTTTGGAGTTTTCGATTAAATCTACAGCTTCCTTTATCCTAGACATATCTCCTTCTTTCGGGGGATTATACGAACGCATATTCACATCAGAAGGGTAATTAAACTCAAACTTATATTCAGGATCGGTAAAATCTTTTGGAATATCTATCACCACTGGTCCAGGTCTACCTGTTGTGGCAATGTGAAATGCTTTTTTAACAATTTCTGGAATATCTTCGGCAGATTGCACCAGAAAGCTATGTTTCACTATCGGTCGAGATACTCCGATCATATCTGTTTCTTGGAAAGAATCAGTTCCTATTAAGCCTGATTTCACTTGGCCAGAGATAACAACAATTGGAGTTGAATCCATGTAAGCAGTAGCTAACCCCGTAATGGCATTGGTGGCTCCTGGTCCTGAGGTTACTAAAGCCACACCTGGCTTGCCTGTAGCTCTTGCATATCCATCAGCGGCATGAACAGCTCCTTGCTCGTGTCTAACCAATATATGATCTACGTAATTTTGGTTAAATATAGCATCATAAATGTGAAGTGCTGCTCCACCAGGATATCCGAACATAAGTTCAACTCCTTCAAGATGAAGAGAGTGAATTAATGCTTCAGCACCAGACTTATTACTTTTATCCATTTAATTAATACTAAAAAGCTACTCCAAACTTTAGGAGGGTGAGCATTGTGACATTTGAGGGTTCTAAGTCAAGAAAACCTTATAATATCAACATCTAAGGGGTTTTAGAAATTGAAAAGTTGAATCTACCATCTCTTGATAAAACTATATCTGAAAAACTAGGAAGTTCATCTAAAATATAGTGCGTTAAACGCTCATAGTGCATAACAAATCGGTAAACTTCTTCTTTTGTCATGATCTTGTCCTTCAGGGCCGGGTCGGTGACTGTTTTTGCTAAAGTTTGTTCTTGAATCCATCTACTCTCGTATACGAAATCCATACTAGGCACTTTAATCATAAGCAGTAAATCAAACATAGAGAACAGAGTTTGGTATTCTTTTGAAAGCTCCTGATTGCTCCATTTAGACCATACTCCTTCTGGATCTTCTTCAGCCTCAAGGCTATTAAGGGGAGGTAGCCAATTTTCTTCTGGCAAAGGTTTGGCTCCTCCGCACCAAGCATCAAAAAATATAAAATCTGGTTTTCCTTTGTAAATAGGCCAATCTTCAATAGGGTAATGTTTGTCTTTAGGTTTACAAAAAGCAGGTATCTTCGTCTCGTGATCAGGAGTAGCTTGAGACAATTCTTCAATTAGGTCTAAACCCATATCAATGTCATGTGTTCCTGGTACACCTCTAACATAACAAAGAGGATGGATGGAATTAGCTAAAGACTTCCTTTCTTCTTGAGACTTATATATGTCATCTATAGAAAACCCCATGGCAGGTCTTTTACATATTTCATTGAGAACTTTTTGAATAAAGAATGAAAGGGTCGTCTTACCAGAACCCTGACCGCCGGTAAAACAAATAAAATAAGGTTTAGAGCGTTTAGGAAATTGCATATTGAAATATAATGAAATTGGAATAACTATTTCTTTTAAGAAATCTTCATTTAGATCCCCTATTTTCATTTCAGCAGCTAATTCCAACAATGTTTCTTTAGAGTCTTCAAATAAACTCAAAACATTTTCATCAGATTTTATTGGAAAATTAGTCATTATCTTGAAGTCTTTTCAATAGGCTCGAAGTATCCCATCTATTGCCACCCATATCTTGTATATCTCTATAGTAACCATCTATTAGTTCTGTTATTTCTACAATAGCGCCTTGTTTATGTGCTTCTTCTATTGTGATCTTGAGATCCTTTCTCATGTGATCAACAGCAAAACCATGGTCATATTGATCTTGGGTCATGGTTTCCCAACGGTTTTCCATCTGCCAAGATTGTGCCGCTCCTTTCGAAATAACCTCGATAACACTGCTCACATCTAATCCTGCTTTTTGAGAAAAGTTAATTCCTTCAGCCAACCCCTGCACTAATCCAGCTATGCATATCTGATTGACCATTTTCGTCAGTTGTCCAGATCCCGATGGGCCCATCAGCTTATAAAATTTAGAATAGCAACTCATCGTTTCACAAGCGATATTGAAAGGATCTTCCCTGCCTCCTGCCATAATTGTCAGAGATCCATTATCTGCACCAGCTTGACCGCCCGATACAGGAGCATCTATATAATGAACACCCTTCTCTGAACAAAAATCACTCATCTCTCTAGATAGCTTCGCAGAAGTAGTCGTATGATCAACTATGATGCTTCCTGATTTCAGCGACTTTAATAATCCTTTTTCCCCTGAAACAACCTCTCTAACATCATCATCATTTCCTATACACATGAATATCTCTTCACAAGCATTACCCATTTCTTCCGGGCTCAATGCAATAGTTCCCGAATATAGATCTACCCAATCTTTCGCTTTAGACAAGGTCCGATTATAAACTTGTGTGGGATAAGCCTTCGAGATATGTCCTGCCATTGGAAATCCCATAACTCCTAGTCCGATGAAACCTTTGGTTTTCATTCACTTCTCCAAATAATTGTTACTAACCTGTCCTGAGTTTGTTCTTTTCTAAAGGAATATAGTAATTCCGACTCGTAAGTACATATCCTTGTTGTCTGTGTGTGTACACCATATTTTATTAATATTCTTTCGGCTTCTCCTTGCAAACTAAAAAGCCATTTTTCGGAGTCCTTTTTTATGAAGTTTGATTCAGATTCTTTGTCCTTGGTTGTAAATTTTTCGTAAAAAACATTATCAACTTCATAATTCCTGCAAGATATAGATGGACCAATCCATGCAGATATTTCTAAACCATCGGTTGCAAATGAAGATATCGACTTTTCAATAATGCCTGAGAACAAACCTTTCCATCCGGCATGGATAATAGAAAATTCACTCCCATCAATCTTAGATAAAACGATTGGCATACAGTCAGCTGTGAGGGCAGCCAAAGCAAGACCTTTTTTAGATGTGAATATCGCATCAGTACTTTTTATGGGCTCAGAGTTATGTGTCGTGACAAGTCCAATACTATTACCATGAACTTGATCCATGTATTGAATAGGGATTCCTTCAAAAAAGGAAAGATTTTTAATTAAGGCATCCTTCTTAGGATCTATTTGATTCTCAAAAAAGTAATGGCTAGTCAAAGTTAAACAATTTATATCCTCTCCAAGAGAAGATTCTGGGCCGATAAAACTATGCTCCTTCATCCTTTAATTTGGTTTATTAATGTTTCCATATCTTCGGGAATCTCAGCTTTGAAAGAGATTAACTTGCCAGACGACGGGTGAACTAACTCCAATGCCTGAGCATGAAGAGCTTGTCTTTTAAAAGAAGAAATAATGTTTTTTAGTTCTTCCTTGGTGCCAGATGAAAACTTATTCCTATTTCCGTAAAGAGGATCACCAACTATTGGATATCCTATATGCGACAAGTGAACTCGTATTTGATGTGTGCGACCAGTATCTAGATTTACTTTCAATAAAGAGTAACCTTCATATTTTTCTAGAACCGTAAACCTCGTGATTGCCTCTTTTCCACTTTGCAGCACCGCTTGCTTTGTTCTGATTTTCGGATGACGACCAATTGGCTCATTTACAGTCTTACTAACAACAGGAATCCCTACAACTATGGCTAAATAAGTTCGCTTTACAGAACGTTCTTTCAACTGCTTAACAAGATCTAAATAAGAACTCTCATTCTTTGATACCACCATTAATCCTGAAGTGTCTTTATCTAATCTATGCACAATCCCGGCTCTAGGCAAAAAACCTAGACTTGCATCATGGTTCAATAATGCGTTAACTAAAGTGCCGCTTGTGTTTCCTGAACCAGGATGCACTACCAATCCCACAGGTTTGTTGAGAATGATTAAATCTTTATCTTCAAAAACTATATCAAGAGGTATGTCTTCAGGAAGATCGACTAATTGTGCATCCTCCCAAAAATCTACGATGACATTATCAGTCAAACTAAGAGTCTGCTTCGCTTTTACCTTTTTACCATTAACTAACAAAACTCCATCTTTGATCCATTTTTGTATATGCGCTCTTGAGTATTCTGGAAACTCCCTCGCAACTATTTGATCAACTCTTAAGCCTTTGTCAGAGTCAATTGCAGTGTAGTTAATGAATATCTTTTTTTTGTTTTCCATTTTAGAAAAATTGAACCCAACAAACCTTTTTCTGTCCAAGAACTAACTTGATCTGTAGAATTCTTAACTTAAATGACAATCGTTCACAATTTTTCCGGTTCTAGCAAGAGAAATCTTGGTCTTTTAGCTGTTTTCTTTGTTTTAACAGTCCTAACATCCTGTTCTTCCAATGATGAAATACCAGATGAAAGGCTCATAGAGAAGGAACTATATGATCAAGCTCAAACTAGGTTAAAAAATGGAAGTTTTTCAACTGCAATAATGAGTCTAGAGGCTCTAGAATCGAGGTTTCCGTTTGGCAGATATGCTGAACAAGCACAAGCAGAACTTATCTATGCTTACTATATGAATTCTCAATTTGAAGCCAGTCAGTCCGCAGCAGAGAGATTTATCAATCTTCATCCAAGACACTCGCACACAGGTTATGCCTTCTATATGAAGGGTCTTGCAGCTTTTACGGATGATTCAGGGTTATTCTCAAGATATTTCCAATCTGATTTAGCGAAAAGAGAGGTTGTTATGGCACAAACTTCTTTCGATGAGCTCTCTGATTTTATTTCCAGGTACCCGAGCAGTAAATATGTGCCACATGCTAAGCAAAGAATGATCTATTTAAGAAATTTGCTAGCAGAGCATGAAATTTATGTGGCCGACTTCTATATGAAAAGAGGTGCTTACCTTGCTGCGATTGGTAGAGCTAAATATGTTATTGAGCACTTACCTAATACCCCACAAACACCTTATGCATTATCTATTCTTGTCGAGGCATATGAAATCTTAGAATATGAAGAACTAAGAAAAACGAGTTTTGATATTTTAAAAGCTAACTTTCCTGAATTTGATCTTGCTGATAATGAATCCCTAAAAGAGCGTTCTTGGACAAATATTCTTACTTTGGGCTTAATTGGAAAAGATAATATTGAAAAACCTGCAATCGATACAGAGTAAATATGTTTCAGGTTTTAATATTAATTACTGTCATTCTCTTGATTTACGTCATTACAAAAATGTCCAGAAATTCAGCGGGTGTTATTTCTTCTAACCAACCTGAAATGGTTAAGTGCAGTGCTTGTGGGCTAAACTTTCCTGATAACGAGTCTGTAAAAAACGGCGAAAGCTTATTCTGCTCTTCTGAATGTAGCTCTAAAAACGGTATCTAACTTTTACAGTAAAAGTATCCGCTTGAGGCTCATTCCAGGGCCTCTTATAGATTTCTTCAAGATCATTTTCTAAGTCTGTTTGAATGATTCTGCCTCCTCTAGAGTAAACAACGTAAAGATACGCCAATGGAAGAATTTCGTAACGATATCTTATCTGGAAAGCAAGATCACTTAAAGTAAAGGGATCCAACGAAATGTTAACAGGATTGAGTTGACCTAGTGAATCACCCAGATATGGCTTTGGATCTCTTGCGGTAAAACCCACCATTTGAGCTTTAACCCTTAATTCATGTTTGTCCCCAACAAACCAATTAAGGTCTGCAACAGTGGTTCTCTGTTTTCTTGAATAAATACCTAATAAATTATCTTGAATCCAATTTAGCCATTGCTCTTCTTCAAGGTGCTGATAATAAATAGAAAAATTAAGATTATCTCTTGGGGCAAAGCTGAGTTTTGTTGCATAAGAATTAGCAAATCCCAAAGCAGATCTCCACTGACTCCCCTTCTCTCTCTTTATTTCTATAAAGTAATTAAAGAAGTTTCTAGAGGGGCCACTATATTGAATGTTTGTCCCGTAGTTTTCTGGTTTTACAATAAATGGGGCTGTAGGATCTTTTCTTGTAATCCAATAATCCTTGCTAGAAGTTCTATAAAAGTTAGTAAATTCTATATAAGTTGTATTTTTAAAATAAGTCTTTAGTGTCAGGTACGTAAAGTCAGCTGATTTATCAAAATTTCCATTAGATTCATAACCCACACCTAATTCAATCTGGTTCGATTGAAAAGGCGAATCCTCATCATAGTCAGTAAACTTTAAACCATTTTGAGAACCAGCAAAAAGCCAGTTATTTTCCATTTGATAGCCCATATCAGTAATATCTAGGTTCTTATCAAAATAAAAAATTCCTACATCATGATATCTTTGCTTGCTTGGAGAGGTTGTCATCCTAAACCTAAAAGCATTTCCAGAGTCTTTTTCAACTCTGGGGTCATCAACCTGTGAATTGATGAAGATAGCATCAAAACGCAAAGTATCTTTGGGTCTGTAGATCATATCTACCGAATTGACATTTGCTTCCCGATCTAAAACGGGTCTTTTTGTAAATGTGCCTAAATAACCAATTGAAAATTTCTTTTCTGCTTTTCGTAATCTTACGGAATAAAAATCTCTTCCTTGGCTGAATTCTTCATCTGCTTCCGAAGCGCCCAAGAAACCAAAATCAAAGGATTCATTTTGCTGAGTATAGCGAACTGCATAATCTATATCGGAAATACCTACTTGAGAAGATTCACACAGAGCTTTTAAAGATTCAAGATATTTGGAGCAATCATAATCCGGAGCAGCTCCTATTCGTCTAGTATTTATTACGTAGAAGAATCTGAAACCTTTAACATCAAATAAAGAATGATTTTCAGAGAAAAAAGGTCTCTTATCTGAATAAAAAGTTTCACTAGAATCAAAGTTTACAACTAATTCATCACTTTCCACCTGTCCAAAATCTGGATTCAACGCGATATTTAATTGTTTACCTGCATCTATCTTCCAGAAGATTTCTGCGCCTACTTTTTTATCTAAATCTTCAATTACTCGGTCATCGGAAAAATTCACATAAGGAAAATAGTCTATCTTCGAGACATCATAATTATTAAACTCGTAATCATTAAAAATTGAGATGAATTTCTCTGTTCTCGGATTGCCTTTTATGGTCGTATAGACTTTAAACTCTCCTCTTAGCCATCTATAAAAAGAAAGTTTAACTTTTCTTTTCTCTCCTTTTTGAGCTTTCATCGGAGCCACACTCCAAGGTATGAACATTTCAGCGTACCATCCGTCATTATCAATACTTACGCCATGGCCCCAATCAGCGTCCCAATCATAGTTCATTTCATTTTCATTACGTACAACGTTATCAAGGATTGAGCCGCCTGCTGAAATAGAGAATCCATAAGATAATAGGCCGTCACCATCAAAATCTATTGATACTCCAACCATATCAGCATTAGCCATTTCTTCATCTCTTTGATGTTTCTGGGCCCTTATACTTTCTATGTCTTGGTAACTTATGAAGCCAAAGTAAATTCCATTTTCATCTTCCAAAACAAGGACTTTTTGAGTGCCAGAAGCATCATTCAGAGTATATGGAAGACTCTCGTAATACTTGGTGATTTCTCTAGCTTCAGACCATTCATTCTCATCAAGCACTCCGTCAATATTTATTTCCAGAGAATGTAGTAAGGGGGATAAAAAAAATAATGTGAGATAAAAGAATTTAATAAGCTTCCTGTGCAAGATGATTCCCCTTAAGAGGCGGTCATTCTATTCTTTAAGGATTTTAAAATCTATATCTAAGTTTTACCGTAAAGTTTTCTTTTTCTGGACTATTCCAAGGTCGTCTGTAGAGATTTGAAAGATTATCCTCTTCGTCATCAAGAGAAACTCGACCCCCTTTGGAATAAACTAAGTAGAGATAAGAAAGAGGCATGATTTCATATCTATATCTAATCTGAAATGCCAATTCACTTATCGTAATAGGTGAGAGAGGTATATCTGTTTGAGTTAACTTTCCCTTTTTATCTCCTAGATAAGGAGTAGGATCTCTGCCAGTAAATGCCACTAGTTGAGCCTTTATTCTTAACTCATGTTTGTTATTTTTGAACCATTCAAGTTCAAAAACACTAGTTCTTTGTTTTCTTTTGTAGGTAGCCAAGAGGTTATCATCTAGCCAATTTAGCCAATTTTTCTCGTCGGCATGGTTATAGGACATATTGAATGATAGATTGTCGCGAGGCATAAACTTTATAAAGGCCCTAGAAGAATTTTTCCAACTTATACCCGGAGAATGTTCGCTACCCTTACCTCTTTCGAACCTCAAGCTATATATGTATTTTGGCTTACGTGGGCCAGTAAATTCAATATAACCTCCTACCCCTTTGGGCATATCAACATACGGAGCTAGCAAAGAGCCTCTAGTGATTCTTGTATTTCTGCCTGTACTTCTATAAAAAATTTCAGTTTTTATTTCAGAAAGGTCAATGAAATTAGCTTCAACTTTTAAAGCAAAATTTGATGACTCCCTAACAGTATCAGCATTAAATTTTGATCCATAACCTACCTCAAATAATCTGGACCTCAAAGCAGAGCCTGGTGAAAATCTAGTCTTTTTAAATTGAGTCCTGCCATTGAACATTAAACGATCGTTTAATATGAGATATCCCATATCATTGAGATCAAGCTGATCATCATAGAAATTTATGCCGATACCTGAAGAAAAGTCTTGATTAGGGTTATATGAATAGCCCATCGTAAGACCAAAGCCATCTTGATTGTTGGCTTTTGAATGCATCAAATTGCCGTTCATTCTATGAATTTCTGAAGGAAGATACATAAAATCTAATGAATTAACTTGAGCAGTTTCTCCAGAAACTGGTTTATCGACATATGTCCCTAGATAGCCATATTTAAAGTCATTTACTTTTGTATTGAGCCTTAAGGCATAAAAATCTCTACCTTGTGAAAACTTTTCATCCCTCTCTGAGGCACTCATAAAACCAAAATCTACTTCACCCTTTTGGGTATATTTTAAGGCGAAATCTATTTCACTAGTTTCTGCCTTATTTTCTAGACAATATTCCTCTAAGTCGCCGTATATAGCACAATCATAATCAGGCCTACCGCCTATCCTTCTTGTATTAATAATTCTATGCATACGATCACTCACATCAAACATACTATTATTTTCAGCAAAGAATGGCCTCTTGTCCGAGTAGAAGGTTTCAAAAGCAGAAAAATTTACCACAACCTCATCACTCTCAACTTGCCCAAAATCTGGATTCAAGGTTAGGTTAAGCTGTTTACTAGAATCAATTTTCCAAAAAATTTCAGCACCTGCTTTAGAAATTTGATCTGAATTGGCTATATCTTCAGTTAAAGTCGTATAGGGGAAAAAATCTAATTTTGCACCTGAGTAGTTATTGAATTGGAATTCATCAAAAACAGATAAATAAACATTTTCATAAACACTCCCTTTGATGGTTGAAAAACCTCTTCCAACTCCCATGAGCATCCTATAAAAAGCCATCTTTATCTTTCTTTTATCACCTGTTTGAGTTTTCATTGAGGCAATCGTCCAAGGTATAAAAGTTTCTGAATACCAAACTCCATCCTTAACTAAAGCAGCAGATTGCCAATCTGCATCCCAGTCCCAATTTCTTTCCTTTTCGTCGGTTACTGTTGCATCCCCAACTGATCCACTGGAAGAAATAAAGAAGTTATAACCCTCAATACCGTCTCCATCAAAGTCTATTACTATTCCATTCTTATCTGACAATGATCGTTCTTGATCACGTAAATGATTATTGACTCTCATTGTTTCGTTGGTCTGAAAATTCTTAAAACCAAAATAGAGGCCTTGCTCAGATTCAATAATCAGTATTTGTGTCTTGTAATCATTTACTTCTCGCAAAGAATATGGATAAACTTCAAAAAACTTGTCAATTACCTTGGCTTTCTGCCACTCAGCCTCATCAAGCGAGCCATCAATTTTTATTTCAGATTCCAAGGAAAACGACAATATAAAGGTCAGAATGAGACCTATGGTCTGTAAATAGTGCATTTAATCTACAACAGTAATATTTATTTTTTTCGAGATTATTGGAGGTTTGTGCGGAGTATGGGTCATATCCCCAAGAACAAGTTGCATAGAATAGTTGCCTGGTGATAGTTCTACGAGTGATTCAGTCTGCCCACCTCCAAAATGGATATGATTTGAAGAAGAAGGTATAGGCTTAGTTAGATCAATATCATTAACATTGATAAGCAAATGATGATGACCGGTATTTTTTCTATCCGTACCTGCAGGTGCCACACCCATATTAGATAATCCAAATTGGATGAGGAAAGGAGATTCTACTCTGTCTCCATCTTCTAAATTAATGAAGTAAACTTTAGAATCAGCACTGACTGAGAAAGTAACCGAACATGCAACAAAAATTAAAAAAAATTTCATAGTCTTATAAGTATCCACCAGATCCATATAAAAGTGGTTTCAAGTCAGCATTGTTTATAACTCTATCCACAGTGCCAATGAAAACAGTATGGCTTGTATGGTCAACCTGGTTTGTTATGGTACAAAAAATATTAGATAGAGCATCCTCGTTGAAGATATATGAGTCTAGCTCTTTCCAAGATTTGCTAAGAAAACGTGATTCGCCTTCTTCGCTATTACTGCAAACTTCAGCAAGTTCTTTCTGCAAACTTGATAATACATTTATACAAAAGTTAGAGCCGCCCAACAATATTCCATGCAAAGAAGCATCTTTGTTAACGCATACCAGCATAGAGGGAGGATCTAATGATAAAGAAGTGACTGAAGTAGCTGTCATGGCATGCCTTTGACCGTCAGCAGATGCCGAGATAACATTCACAGTAGAGGTTATTCCTCTCATGGATTTTAAAAAGTTTTGCTTTATATCAGAGTCTTGCATTTAGAAAACACCAGTTAAATTTAGCTACTGATGGTTTGAAGAGGCATAATATTGTCCATATGGCTAAAAGACAAGCTACATCAAGAATTATTGCAGGCAATTACAAGGGTACTAAACTTTCATTCAAACCAAATAAGAATTTGCGTCCTACGGAAAGTAAAACTAAAGAAACTCTTTTTAATTGGCTTTTAAATGATTTACATGAAAAAAAATGTTTGGACATGTTTGCTGGTACGGGTGCATTAGGACTGGAAGCCCTTTCAAGAGGTGCAAGTGAGGTAGTATTTTTCGAAAAACAAAAAAATCTCTGTAACTCATTAGAGAGTGTAGTGAAGAAGCTAGGAATAAAGAATAAATGCAAAATTATCAATGCAAATTCAACTACATTCGATTTTACTATCTTGAATAGTGAATTCGATTTAATTTTTTTAGACCCACCTTTTTATGAGAATCTCATCCAAAAGTCTCTTGATACTATCTTCAAAAATGAATTGTTAACAAAGAAAGGTTTGATCTATATAGAATGCGAAAAAGATCTAGAGTTAGAATCTATAGAAACCAATCTTTCTCAATTGAAACAGGCAAAAGGAGGAGAAACTAAATATTATCTTTATGAAAGCTAGATTATTTCTAATACTTATCTTTTTTACTATATTAATCGTGATAGTTACTAACGGATCATATGATCTCATTAACCCGATAGAGGTTTTAGTCTTTGATAAAAAGATTATTTTAAATACCGAACTGACAATTTCTTTGATTGTCCTGGGTACTCTCCTAGGAGTTTTATTTATTGGATTGATTGAAAAGATATTTTTTTCAAAAGGCAATGAAAAGCAAGAAGATCAATAAGACTATTTTCTTTTCATAGATTCAAAAAATTCTGCATTAGTTTTATAGTCTTTGAGCTTATCAAGCATCCACTCCATTGCAGCAGTATCGTCCATTTCATTTAGGAGTTTTCTCAAAACGGTTATATTCCTCAATTCTAAATCTGAGGTTAAAAGATCTTCTCTTCTTGTTCCTGTTTTCCTAACATTTATAGCAGGGAATACTCTTTTCTCAGCAATCTTACGATCAAGATTTATTTCAGAGTTGCCTGTTCCTTTAAACTCTTCAAAAATAACCTCGTCCATTCTTGACCCAGTGTCAATTAGAGCAGTAGCTATGATTGACAGGCTACCACCACCTTCAATATTTCTGGCAGCACCGAAGAATCTCTTAGGTTTTTGAAGGGCATTAGCGTCTACACCACCCGTTAGAATTTTTCCCGAAGCGGCCTGGGTAGAATTGTAAGCTCTTGCCAATCTAGTTATAGAATCTAACAGAATAACAACGTCATGCTTGTGTTCTACTAATCTTCGAGCTTTATTGATTGCCATTTCTGCAACTTGTACGTGTCTTGTAGGTGCTTCGTCGAATGTACTTGCTATAACCTCACCTTTCACGGAGCGTTTCATTTCTGTAACCTCTTCAGGCCTTTCATCAACCAGAAGAACCATAATTTTACACTCTGGATTATTTCTCTCTATCGAATGCGCTATGCTTTGAAGCAGTAATGTCTTACCAGCTTTTGGTGGAGAAACAATCAGTGATCTCTGTCCTTTGCCTGTAGGAGCAGTCAGGTCAATAACTCTTGATGAAAGATCTTCCGTACTACCCGTACCGAGCTCAAACAGCATACGCTCATCAGGAAAAAGTGGAGTTAAGTTTTCGAAAGAGGGCTTATTTTTTGTTTTATCGGGCTCTTCGTAGTTTATTTCTTCTATTTTTAATATGGCAAAGTATCTTTCTCCATCTTTTGGAGATCTAATTTTTCCTTTTATGGTGTCGCCTGTTCTTAAACCAAACCTTCTAATTTGACTTGGGGAAACATAAATATCATCAGGGCCAGCTAAATAAGATGAGTCGGGAGATCTGAGAAAACCAAATCCATCTTGAAGTATTTCTAGAACACCTTCTCCTTCTATGTCTTCACCGCTTTTGGCTTTACTCTTAAGGATTCCAAATACTATATCTTGTCTTTTAGCGCGAGAAGCATTTTCGATTCCGCACTCTTCGCCAAGCTCGATGAGCTGTTCAACTGGCATTTTTTTTAGTTCTGTTAATTGCATAAAATAAAGTTAATGCTTGAAAAAAGGGGTTGACCAAAGAAACTTTGGTAAATCCATAGTAACCTTGTTGGAAATTAGAGTCTAGTGTTTTCTAAAGGTTACTTTCTATAAATTCTGTAAGTTGAGTTTTACTTAGAGCACCCACTTGTTGAGCAATCAGTTCTCCACCCTTAAAAATTGCTAAGGTCGGAATACTCATGACATTTTGTTGTGCTGCTGAGGCTTGGTTGGCATCTACATCTAGCTTTCCAACTTTGATCTTATCTGAAAACTCTATAGCTATCTCTTCAACTATAGGACCGACCATCTTGCAAGGTCCACACCAAGTAGCCCAGTAATCTACTAATACGGGTTTTTCAGATGCGTTCACTTCAGTCTCGAAATTGTCATCTGTTAATGTGACAACGTTCATACTTCCTCCTTGGAAATTTTGAATTGGAATTTATATGGAATCATTTAATAGACTCATTATTGGTCTAAATACTTAATTTTTCAAGATTCTAATTATTTTTTTGTAGTTACTGCACCCTCGGACGCAGAAGTTACTAGAGATCTGTATTTATCTAACACTCCCCCTTCTTCATCTTTAACAGGACACACCCACGAATCTTTTCGTTTAAATATTTCGTCTTCCGTTATATCTAGGTTAATTTGATTTGATTCTGCATCAATAGATATTAAGTCGCCATTTTGTATGAAAGCTATGGGGCCACCATCAAAAGCTTCTGGTGTAATGTGACCAACAACAAAGCCATGAGTACCTCCTGAAAATCTTCCATCCGTTAAAAATGCCACCTTATCGCCCAAACCTTTACCCATAATTGCTGATGTAGGACTTAACATTTCTCTCATTCCGGGAGCTCCTCTTGGGCCTTCGTACCTAATAACCAGAACATCACCTTCAGTAATTTGATTCGATAATATGCCTTCCATCGCATCCTCTTCTGAATTATATACCTTTGCCCTTCCTTCAAATCTTAAACCTTCTTTTCCAGAAATTTTTGCAACAGCACCTTGAGGTGCAAGATTACCGTATAAAATTCTCAAATGACTATCGGGCTTTATGGGTTTATCTATATGAGAAACAATTTGTTGATCTCTGGGGTAATCATCATATTTAAGCAAATTTTCTTCGAGTGTATTTCCAGTCACCGTCATTTGCTTACCATCCAATAGATCTCTTTCAAGCATAGTTTTCATCAAAGGAACAATCCCTCCGATTTCTATTAATTCAGACATTAAATAATTACCACTAGGACGGAGGTCTGCGAGAACGGGAGTTCTTTTACCTATCCTCTCAAAATCATCTAAGGATAAATCAACTTTGGCCTCATGCGCTATCGCAAGCAAGTGTAAAACTGCATTTGTCGAACCACCGAGTGCAATAACGACAGCAATTGCATTTTCAAAGGCTCCTTTAGTCATTATGTCACGAGGCTTTATGTCCTCTTCAATTAAATGCATTATTGCTTCGCCTGCGCTTAGAGAATCTAATATTTTACTTTCTGAGACCGCCTCCTGAGCAGAGCTATTAGGCAAACTCATGCCTAAAGCTTCTATTGCTGAAGCCATTGTATTTGCAGTATACATACCGCCGCATGATCCAGGGCCAGGTATAGCTGATGACTCAATATCCAGAAGTTCAATGTCAGAAATTGTACCTTCGGAATGCTTGCCTACAGCTTCGAAAACAGAAACCACATCTGTTCTGTTAGAGCCAGGTTTTATGCTCCCTCCATATACAAAAATCGATGGCCTATTTAATCTAGCCATGGCCATAACACAAGCAGGCATATTTTTATCACACCCACCAATGGTAACTAAGCCATCAAAGCCTTGTCCTCCTACTACCGTTTCTATTGAATCTGCAATAACTTCTCTAGAGACGAGTGAATATCTCATTCCTTTGGTACCCATTGATATTCCATCAGAAACTGTAATTGTATTGAATATTACTGCCTTAGAGCCCACCGAGTTGACCCCATTTGCAGCTGACTCAGCAAGTTTATCTATATGCATATTGCAAGGTGTAACCATACTCCATGTTGAAGCAATACCAACTTGAGGTTTTTCGAAATCTTCAGACTCAAAACCTACAGCTCTGAGCATTGCTCTGGACGGAGCCTGCTCAACTCCATCAACAATTTCTGAAGAATATTTCCTTTTATCTTTTGACATGGATCAATTATAAGTTACAAACTAGCTATCCTATAAATTAAGCAATTGATGCTGCTAGAAGTTCTTGTGTGTAAATATGCTGTGGAGATTCAAATAGGTTTTCCGATATTCCATCTTCAACTATATTCCCATCTTTCATTACGTAAACATAGTCCGATAAAAATCTAATGACTTTTAAGTCGTGACTGATACATAAATAAGCCAATCCTAATCTAGATTGAAGATCTTTCAATAAATGTAAAATTTGCATTTGAATTGAAACATCCAATGCTGAAGTTGGTTCATCTAAAAGAATTAGTTTAGGTTCAAGAATAATTGCTCTGGCAATGGCTACTCTTTGTCTCTGACCTCCTGAAAGTTCATGAGGAAATCTCGAATAGGAAGAAGACTCTAACTCAACATCTTGAAGAGCTTTAAGGATCTTATCTTTCCTTTTTTCTTTGTTTAAATTAGGTTGGTGAACTTTTAAACCCTCTCCTACTATCTCTCCTATAGTCATCCTTGGCGAAAGCGAACCAAACGGATCTTGAAAAACTATTTGGAAATCTTTTTTGAATTTTCTAGTTTCATTAGAGTTAAGAGTATTTATATTTTTTTTATCGAATATTATCTCTCCTTGAGAATGTTCGATTCCTAATAATGCCCTGGCAAGGGAAGATTTCCCAGAACCGGATTCTCCGACGAGACCAGTTGTTGCGCCACTATAGATTTTGATATCAACTTTCTTTACAGCATTAAGAAATTCTGTAGTTTTCCCAAATATATTTTTTGCTACGGGGTAATTAATGTCTACTTTATCGCCGCTTAAAAGTACATCATTTTCAGTATTGAGCTCTTCTTTATTGCCTGGGATAGAATTAAGTAATTTGATGGTATAAGGATGTTTGGGATTTTCAAATAACTCTTTCACTCTCCCTGCCTCTACAATTACACCATCTTTCATCACGCAAACATCATCAGAGAATTTTTTTACGATATTAAGATCATGAGTGATAAAAAGAATAGACATGCCAAATTCTTTTTGAAGATCGGATAGTAACTCTAAAAGTGCTTTCTCTACTGTTACATCGAGAGCTGTTGTTGGTTCATCTGCTATCAATAAATCGGGTTCATTAGCAAGAGCCATGGCTATCATGATTCTTTGTCGTTGACCTCCAGATAATTGGTGTGGAAAAGAGTTTACCTTAATTTCAGGTTCAGGAATTTTTACTTTCATCAACAGATCTAAAGTCTTTTTTCTAGCTTCTTTTTTGGTTAAACCCCTATGAATGATCAAAGACTCATCTATTTGAAAACCTACCTTTTGATAAGGATTAAGAGACGTCATTGGTTCTTGAAATATCATAGAAATCTTATTTCCTCTTAATGAGGTGATATCTCTTTTTGAGCTACCAATGATCTCCTTTCCTTCAAACTCAATTGAAGAATCCTTTGAGTATCTAACAGTGCCCTCTGGTAATAGTTGCAGGACAGATAAAGCAGTTACAGATTTGCCGGATCCCGACTCTCCGACCAGCGATAACGTTTTACCTTTCTCAATTGCTAAGGAGATGTCATCAACAGCCCTAAAAGTGGATTCTTTAGACTCAAAATCTATAACTAAATTTTTAATTTCTAGTATTTTATCCACGTTTGAGAACCTCAAATTTAAACATTATAGAATCTTTACCTTTTAGTTTGAACGAACAATCAAGATAAGCCTCTTGAAAGTCAGATAATCCCCAAAACATGATATGTTTTCCGCCGGGAACAAAAATAATTTTTGAACCTGGATTCAACTCAAGACTTTGAAGTCGTTCCATTTTCATCATTCCTTTTTCATCCATTTTCGTTTCATGTATCTCGGCTCTGTAAGGTGAGCAATTTATTTCTAAAATTTCTATAGGTTCGTTTGTAATATTAGAAACGCTTAAATAACCACCAGTCATCATAGAACCATTAAGTGGAACATAAAGATGAGCATCCTTTATTTCTAATACCTCAGGAGACCTTGTACAATTTGTAATTATGACAAGGAGTAAACCTATTAAAGATGCTTTGAATAGATTTTTTATTTTCATTTGCATTTTTTTATTTTCATCTTTTAGCCACACAGCAGATTCTTTTTTAGAAAAATTAACAGTAGATAAAATTCCTAATGCTGATGAAGCTTTTCTCTTCAGCGCCGCGAAGCTTATTGATGATCGCATCATACTGACATGGGTCATGAAAGAAAACTGCTTTCTATACAAAGATAAGTTTAAGGTCAGTTTTAATGGTGAAGAGTTGAAAAGTCAAAATAAAAAAGGAAAGTCTCAAAGAATTAATGATATATATTTCGGAGAGGTCGAAGTCTATTTTGATCAGTACGAAAAAGAAATATATATAGAAGAGGAAATAGATACAATAAATGTGACTTATCAAGGTTGCAATGAAAAAGGGTTTTGCTATCCACTCATAAACAAAATAGTTTCTATTGAAGAGCTTGGCAATTCATAACTAATCTATACCTTTTTTAATTAAATTCATTTAAAATCGTCGAAAATCAGCAATTTACACGTAAATGACTAAATTCATGCTTCTAAATGGACCTAACTTAAATCTTTTGGGAACGAGAGAACCAGAAATTTATGGATCAGAGTCCTTAGGTGATATCGAAGCTAACTTAACAGAGATTTCAAAAAAAAATAATTGTGAATTACTTTGCCATCAGAGCAACGCTGAACATGAATTGGTAAATTTCATACACGATGCGAAGAGTCAAAATGTTAAATGCATAGTAATTAATCCAGGAGCACTCACCCATAGTAGCATTGCCCTTAGAGATGCTCTTGCAGGAGTAAACATACCTTTCATTGAGGTCCACATATCTAATATTTACTCTAGAGAAGAGTTTAGAAAAAATTCTTATCTGTCTGATATTGCTGAGGGAGTCATATCGGGTTTGGGCATTCAAGGTTATGAGCTTGCTCTAGATGTAGCTATAAAAAAGTTTAATTGAAATTAAGGAGAAGAGATGGATATAAGAAAAGTAAAAAAATTAATAGAGATGTTAGAAAACTCTAATCTTGAGGAGATAGAAATACAAGAGGGTGAAGAGTCTGTGAGATTAGTTAAAAGTCACGGAAGCCTACAAAGCATTCAACCTCAATCTATTGTCTTGCCTCAAGAAGCTCAACCTGAAGTTATTGAACAAGAAATCGAGTCTCCCGAGGCGGCTACAAGAGATAGCAACTCGATTAACTCTCCTATGGTTGGGACTTTTTATGCATCTGCCTCTCCAGGTGCGAAACCTTTTATCTCTGTAGGAGATATCGTATCTGAAGGAGATGTTGTTTGTATTGTAGAAGCAATGAAAATGATGAATGAAATAAAATCTGAATATTCGGGTACTGTCTTGTCTGTAAATGTAGAAAATGCTGAGCCAGTAGAGTACGGTCAATCACTTTTTGAACTTTCTAAATAATGATTAATAAACTTCTAATCGCCAATAGAGGCGAAATAGCCTTACGTATATTGAGAGCTGCTAAAGAATTAAAAATCCCCACTGTTGCAGCCTATTCTGAAGCAGATAAAGATTTGATGCATGTGAAAATGGCTGACGAATCTATATGTATCGGTCCTGCAGATTCCAGTCAGAGCTACCTAAATATACCAGCAATAATTAGTGCAATGGAACTATCTGGAGCTGATGGTGTACATCCCGGCTATGGTTTTCTCTCTGAAAACCCTGATTTTGCAGATAAAGTTGAGAAAAGTGGTTTTGATTTTGTAGGTCCTCCGGGTTCGGTCATAAGGATGATGGGAAATAAAGTATCGGCAAAAGAATTTGCACTTAAGTCTGGGTTACCTATTGTTCCTGGTTCTTCAGGACCAATCGATGAAAATGTCCACGAAGAAGCAGAAAAGATTGGTTATCCAGTAATAATCAAAGCTGCTTCTGGTGGTGGCGGTAGAGGTATGAAGATTGTCTATAATCCCGAAGAGTTAGATAGTGCAATTGAGCTAACTCAGCAAGAGTCCGCTGCGGCATTTGGAGATTCTACAGTTTACCTAGAAAAATTCTTGGAGAGTCCAAGACATATTGAAGTACAAGTTATAGCTGATAGGCATGGCAATGTTCTCCATTTAGGAGATAGAGATTGCTCACTGCAAAGACGACATCAAAAGGTTATCGAAGAAGCACCAGCTATGGGAATTAAGGAAGAAAAAAGACAAGAAATATATGCTCAATGTATAGAGGCGTGTCGACAACTTAATTATGTGAGTGCCGGAACTTTTGAGTTTCTTTACGAAGACGATAATTTTTATTTCATCGAAATGAACACAAGAATACAAGTTGAGCATCCAGTCACTGAGAGTGTAACTGGCTTAGACTTAGTCAAACTTCAACTAAGAATTGCTAGAGATGAAGAACTTAAGATAAAGCAAGAAGATATTGTTCTAGACGGCCATGCCATTGAATGCAGGATCAATGCTGAGAATTCTGAGACTTTTATGCCCTCTCCAGGAAAAATTCTAGAATATCACGCCCCTGGCGGTATAGGTGTAAGAATGGATTCGCATCTTTATAAAGATTATGTTGTTCCACCTTACTATGATTCACTAATCGCTAAAGTAATTTGCAGAGCAAACGATAGAGAAGATGCAAGAGCCAGACTAGAGAGAGCTCTAGATGAAATGTATGTTTTGGGTATTGATACCAATTTAGATATGCACAGGAAATTAATAAATGATCCTAATTTTATTAATGGAACTTTCAATATAAATTATCTAGAAAACCTTAATAAGGAAAAATAAAAATGCCTGAAAAAGATCTTCCTTATGAACCGGGAGACATTGAAGAGCAGGTTCAATTATATTGGAAAGAAAATCAATCTTTCGCCGTTACTGAAGATCCGAATAAAGAAAAATATTTTTGTTTAAGTATGTTCCCTTACCCAAGTGGATCAATACATATGGGGCATGTCAGAAACTATTCTATTGGCGATGCCATAAGTAGATTCCAAAGAATGCTTGGTAAAAATGTTCTTCAACCAATGGGGTGGGATGCTTTCGGTCTCCCTGCAGAAAATGCTGCAATAAATAATAAAGTTCAACCCTCTGATTGGACTCTTGAGAATATTGCAAGCATGAAGGAACAACTTACAAGACTTGGTTTTGCTTATGACTGGAAAAGAGAATTTGCTACTTCAGAGTCAGATTACTACAAATGGGAACAATGGTTCTTTCTTCAAATGTTGGAGAAGGGATTAGCGTATCAAGAAGAAGCTGAGGTTAACTGGGATCCAGTTGATCAAACTGTTTTAGCAAATGAACAAGTCATTGATGGGAAGGGCTGGCGATCTGGTGCTGAAGTTGAAAAGAAAAGACTCAAGCAATGGTTTTTAAAAATAACAGACTATGCAGAAGAACTGCTTGAAGGGACAGATAAATTAAATGGTTGGCCTGAACAAGTAAAAATACAACAAAAGAATTGGATAGGGAAATCTCAAGGGATGAACTTTAGTTTTGCTGTAAAAGAAGAAGAATCAAAAATTGAAGTATTCACAACCAGACCAGACACAATAATGGGTGTCTCTTTCATTGCTATTTCTACGTCTCATTTTTTAAGTTCAGATATAGCGAAAGATAACGAGGCAATACGAGAATTCATAACTGAACAAAATAAAATTAAACAATCTGAGGCGGAATTTGCAAAACAAGACAAAGAAGGTTTTTTTACAGGGAAATATGCCATCCATCCTTTTACAAAGAAAGAAATCCCAATCTGGATTGCTAATTTTGTTCTAAGTGATTACGGCTCAGGTGCTTTAATGGCAGTTCCTGCGCATGATCAAAGGGACTTTGAATTTGCAACAAAATATAAATTGCCGATCTTACCTGTAATACAAAATAATGAAGAAAATGTTGATGGCTTGGTTCAAGCTACAGTTGAAAAAAATGTCTTAATTAATTCAGGTGAGTTTGATGGTTTAGACTTTGATCAAGCCTTTCAAGCTATAGAAAAGAAAGCTAAAGATCTGGACTGTGGTTATAGAGAGACCAACTTCAGATTAAGAGATTGGGGAGTTTCAAGGCAAAGATATTGGGGTGCACCAATTCCAGTTTTGAGTGATGGAAAAGATATCTATTCAGCTAAAGACTTACCAGTTGTCCTTCCTAAAAAAGTTCAATTCAAAGGAGTAAGTTCACCTTTGAATGAAATGCCTGAATTTTTAAATACAGAACAGGATGGCAAAAAATTAACTAGAGAGACTGATACCTTCGATACATTTTTTGAATCATCATGGTATTACGCTAGATTTGCCAGCTATGATAATACAGAATCTATGCTTGATGAGCGGGCTAAGTACTGGCTACCAGTTGATCAATATATTGGAGGGATAGAACACGCCGTACTACATCTTTTATACTCTAGGTTTTTCTTTAGATGCATGAGAGATATGGGACTTGTCGAGGGAGACGAACCGTTTTCAAACCTTTTGTGTCAGGGCATGGTTTTAAAAGATGGAGCCAAGATGTCTAAATCAAAAGGTAATACTGTTGACCCTCAAGGATTGATTGAAAAATATGGAGCTGATACCGTCAGATTATTTGTTTTGTTTGCTGCTCCACCTGAGCAATCATTAGAGTGGTCCGATCAAGGAGTTCAGGGAGCTCATAGGTTCATAAATAGAATTTGGAGATTGGTTAATAGGCATATTCAAGCTGGTGTAAACGAAGGAACTACTGAAATATACAACGAAGAATGTAAGGTTTTAAAATCAAAAATTCACAAAACATTAGCAAAAGTAAAAGATGATTATCTTAGAAGGCATAGCTTTAACACAGCTATAGCCGCAATTATGGAATTATCTAATGAGGTTCCTGCAGAATTTTTGGATTCAGAAGCAAGTGTTGAAGAAAGAGAAGTTGCAAATGAGGCTATTGAATCAATTATATTAATGCTTAATCCTATTACACCCCATCTTTCTCAACATCTTTGGTGGCAACTACATCCATCTGAATCCATTTTAGATAAACCTTGGCCTGCTATAGATGAAAAGCTGCTTGTAGATGATAAGGTAAAAATAGCTATACAAATTAACGGAAAGCTAAGGTCCGAGATGGAGATTGAAAAAGACACAGAGGAAGAGACGATAAAGTCCCTAGCAATTTTGGATAAGAAAGTTGAGAAATATCTAGATAATAATGAGATTAAAAAAATAATTTATGTCCCAGGAAAAATTTTAAATATTGTTATATGAAGTTATCGTCTGCACTAACTTTTAAAACATTTCTAATATTTAGTATTTTCTTAAGTTCCTGCGGATATGAGTTGAGGACTTACTCAAAAACTCTATCTAATCAAATTATTTATCTTGACGCCGACAGTTCCAATCTAAACCTTGATCTAAGAAATAAGTTGGCATCTATGAATAATGAACTAATTTCGAATATTTCCGGATCTGATTTAAAAATTAAAATTAAAGATCATTCCATTACACAGTTTGTGGGATCAATCGGTATGGGTGCGCGTACCACACAAGTAAGATTAGACTATCAACTCATATATGAGATTAGCGATAAAAATGAAACTATGATGCAAACTTATAAGGACATGTCTTATATTGATTTTAATCAGTCTGATCTTCTTGCTTTTGAAAGTGAGATAGAAACCATAACAGATTTATTCATAACAAGGGCTCTGAAGAATATGGAATTCTTCTTGTCTACCCAGCTCAATGAAGTTAAGTAAAGCTCATCTCAAAAAAGACCTTGATGAACAACTTCGGTGCACTTACTCTTTTTTTGCAGAGGAATCAATTCAAATATCGGAATTGGTTGATTTGGTTACAAAAAAAGCAAAATTAGAATCATTTGAAGAGAAACAAACTCATATCGTTTCAAAAGATACAGATTGGTCTTTTCTAAATTCAGAAAATGAAAATTTTGACCTGTTTGGAGCGAAAAAAATTATAGAGATTAAGCTTATTGGAACTGGTCCTGGCAATAAGGGTTCAAAGGCTATCAAAGATTACTGCCTAAAACCTGATGAAGATAAACTGGTTATTATTTCTGCAGAAAGACTTGATAAAAAACAACAAGACAGTGCATGGTCTAAAGCTCTTCTCAAACATGGTGTTCAAGTTGTAGAGCCTGCAATTGATAAAAACTCTATGCCAGGTTGGATAGAAACTAAGTCTAAAGAATTAAACCTAGAGATTAGCAAAGAGGCCCTTAGACTTTTAGCCGATAGAACGGAAGGAAATTTACTTGCTGCTTCTCAGGAATTGACGAAGTTAAGTCTTCTGTTTCCAGAACAAGACATCTCTTTAGAGCATATGGAGAAATCAATCTCTAATTCCTCAAAATTTGGAATATTTGACCTCTCTAATTCTTTTTTGGAGGGTAATAAAAAGAGAACAGTAAGAATCATTGAAACTCTGAGAGCTGAAGGAACTCAACCTCCTCTTGTTCTATGGGCGCTATCTAAAGAAGTTAGTAATTTGTACACAGTCATGGAAGAAGGAAACACAAAGAGTATTTGGGGTCCAAGATATTACCTAGATTTACTTGCTAAACGTTCAAAAAAATTATCTCCCTTTCAAGTCAAAAACTCTTTGAAAGAAATAGCAGATATAGATGCAGCCATTAAAGGTTTATCTGATAAAAGCCCCTGGCAATCCATAAGGGAATTGGCTTTGAATTTTTAAGAGCCATCAAATGATTCAAGTATTCTTCTCCAAATTAATAAATCAGAGTTCTTTTTGGGGATTTTATAATCCCCTATACTTTCAATGGGCTGTATCTCTTTAGTAGAACTTGTTAGCCAAATCTCATCTGACTTATAGATAAAATCCAATGGAATAGTGTCTTCAAATAAGGTTATCTTATTTTTTTTTAATAATCGAATCACGTAAGCCCTTGTGACTCCAGGAAGGATATTGTGCTTTAAAGAAGGTGTATAAACGATATTTTCTTTTACAAAAAAAACATTGCTCTTTGACCCTTCATGAATGATTCCATTCTTGTGAAATAGTATTTCATCGACCTCATCCTTTGTCTGATCATGCAAGGAGAGAACATTTCCAATCAAACCTGTGGTCTTAATATCGCATCTAGCCCATCTTATATCTTCTTCTAGACGCGCTCTTAATCCTTTTTTTTCTGGATTAATACGATAAGGATTTAATTCTAAATTCTGAGAAGTTATAAAAACAGTTGGTGCTTTTAATATGTTATCTTGATGAGATCTGAATTCTTGCACTCCTCTAGTGATCTGAATATAAAAAGATTGATTGGAGAATCCATTTTTATCATGTAAATCACTTAAAATATTTTCAAGATTGGAAAGTTCTTTAGGATAAGGTATAAATGTTTTTTCTAAAGACGATTTCAGCCTATCCAAGTGTTCACAAAAAAGAAAAAAATTCTTATCGTAGGATGTGATAACTTCATACACTCCTTCTCCGAAGGTGAAGCCTCTATCTAGAGGAGATATTTTAGCTTCAGCAGAATCTAAGATTTCGCCATTCAGATAAACCCACATCGAAGAACTATTCTTCCATTAAGAATTGATAGGTTAATAGCTTTATATTAGACCAGGCCCTGCCAAAAAATCCTAAGGCTGGAACTCCTTGCATAGATACCAGGTCAATTGAAGAAATAGAGTCTCCATCTAAAATTAAATCTACTTTACCAACTACTTGACCTTTTTCTATAGGTGCCTGGAGATAATCATTAAGTTTGATAAGAGGCTCTACTCTAGGAAAGTCCCTTGGAGAAAGTGTCAGGTACAAATCTTCTGCAGAAGATAAGTCTACAGAATCAACTTCGCCACCCCAAACCTGTTCCTTTACTATAGAAGTATTAGCTTCGAGAACTTTTTTTGTCCTGTAATATCTAAAACCATAATCTAATAATCTTCTGTTGTCTGTTAATCTAGCCTTTTCTGAAGCGCTTTTTAATGTGACCGCGATTAATCTAGTATCATTTCTTACTCCAGAGGATACTAAGCAATAGCCAGCACTTTCGGTATGTCCAGTTTTGACTCCATCTATGGATTCATCTTGCCAGAGTAGACTATTCCTATTTCTCTGCTTAATTTCATTAAAAGTAAAATACTTCTCTTTATACAAGGCATAGTGATCTGGAAATTTAACTATCAGGCTTTTGGTTAGTAAAGCCAGGTCTCTTGCTGAAGAGAAATGTTCCGGGTCAGGCCATCCACTTACATTTTTAAATTGCGTATTATTCATGCCGAGTTCCTCAACATAAAGCTGCATCAACTCTACAAATCCTTCTTCAGAAACAGCCACATGCTCAGCTATCGCACAGCTTGCATCATTACCAGACTGTATGACCATCCCTTTCATGAGATCTGATAAAAGTACTCTTGTTCCCTCTCTGATGAACATTTTTGAACCACCTTTTCTCCAGCAATTTTCACTGATTAAGACTTCATCATCTAAGTTAACAAAACCTTTAGAAATTTGATCGGCAGCAACATAGCCTGTCATAATTTTTGTTATGCTTGCTGGTTCTATCCTCTCATCAGCCCCATTTTCTGCCAAGATCCTTCCTGAAACAGAATCTATGAGAATGTAATTAGAAGCATTCAATGAGGGCGGCTTAGGAATGAAACTCTCCTCTGAATAAATCAAGCTGCTTAGAGAAAATATTGATAGAAACAATAGGAAGAGAGGAAATTTAATTATTTTATTCATTTTTATAAAAATTTAGACAACGCATTACTAAATTCGAATACAGCCATAACATATAGCTTGCTGCGATTATATCTCGATATAGATTGGTAATTATCAAACCCGAGCCAGTATTCGTATCCTTCTTCAAGCTCAAGAGATATTGGCACAAATTTTAAGTTATTGGGGATAGCTTCATTAGCCCCTAATCCAAATTTTTCTAAATCGATACTTGTCATATTGGGTTTGAAAGAAGATTTGATTGATTGCATTTCTTTAACCGCAAACGCTTTTATTGCTACCGGTGTATTAGGCTTCCATTTTCCTTTCTTATTAAGAAAATTAGCAACACTTCCAATAGCATCTACTGGATTATTTAAGATATCTCTTATGCCATCATTGTCAAAATCAACCGCATAATCTCTATAACTATCAGGCATAAATTGACCATAACCCATCGCTCCAGCTATGGAGCCCTTTATTGTCTCCGGATCGAAGTTTTCTTCCCTACTCAAGAGTAAGAATTCTTCAAGTTGAATTTTGAAAAATTTAGACCTACGAGGGTAATCGAAAGCAAGGGTTGATAAGGAATCAATTACTTTAATATTTCCTTTAATTCTTCCATATCTTGTTTCAATTCCAATTATTGATGCAATTATTTCAGCAGGTACTCCGTATATTTTCTCCGCTCTCTTCAATTCTTGTTTAAATCTTCCAATGAATTCCTGTCCAGCAGAAATCCTAGAGTCATTAACCATGATTCCTTTATATCGCTGCCAAGTCATTGTCCCTTCCGGCTGTTTGTTCATTATTCTGACTACCTTGTCTTGATAAGCAGCATTTTTAAAGACGCTGGTTAGATAAGATTTATCATAACCATGTTTTTCATTCATATACTCGATGAACTGGATAGTTTCTTCTTTAGAAGAATAATCGGTATAAATGGACTGAGAAATAAACATTGCCATTAAAGGGATTAGATATATTTCTTTAATTCTCATAAATAAGGTTTTTTCGCAGAAAGAATAACTCCAAATGCTAGTAAATGCACAACTATCGAGGTACCCCCTTGACTAATTAAAGGCAAAGGAACTCCAACAACAGGAATTATACCTATAACCATTGAGACATTTATTAAAATAAATAACAGGAAAATAAAACCAAGAGAGTTGCATGCCAATCTTTCAAAGTTAGATCGTGCTTCAAATCCAATCTTGAAAATCCTCCAAATGATAAGTGTATAAATAAAAAACAAGATTAAGATGCCTAAAAGTCCAAACTCCTCTCCAACAACTGAAAAAATAAAGTCTGAATGACTTTCTGGTAAGAAGTTTAATTGGCTTTGAGTTCCTTCTAGGTATCCTTTTCCAAAAAAACCACCTGAACCTATAGCAGTCTTTGATTGAGCAATATTCCATCCATCACCTAAAGGATCTACATTATTATCGAAGTAAGTTAGCACTCTTTGTTTTTGATAATCTAGTAGATTAGCCCATATGAAGGGGGCAGCTAAGGCTGCCGATCCGAGATAAACTAGTATTATCTTATATGGCAACCCCGCAAGATAAATTGGGATAAGTCCTGAAGTAAAGACAATAATAGAAGTTCCTAAATCTGGCTGTTCAAATACCAGATAAGCGCATATAAATGCAGCTAATGTTGTAGAAAACCAGTCGGATAACTGAATGGCAGATTCCTTTCTACATAAGTAGGCAATTAATGATAAGGGTAAAATCAATCTAATGATTTCTGACGGCTGAAAAGAAAAGAAACCAAAATCAATCCACCTACTAGTAGAGTACCCGCTTGCAGGAAATACCAGAACATATATCAATAATAAAAGACCTACCCAGTAAGAATGCATTAAAATGTTTTTATATGAATCAGGTTTTAAATGAGAAATAAAAGTCATTAATACTAGACCAAAGAATACATAGACGGACTGTCTAATGACCATTGCAACTGATTGTCCACTTGAACTATAGAGCATTGCTAAGCCAAAAATTAGAATAGAGAGAAGACAGAAATATAAAATAATATCTTTGAAAAGATATCTAATGGGGTTATATCCTGAAGATAATGGTCGATTTAAAGAATAATCTAGGGGATTACGGTTACTCATTATTCTGCAAGGTTAATTTGATTTTGCTCGATGAGTTTTTTAGCTATCGGAGCTGCAACTGCACTGCCTGATTCACCATTTTCAACAATAACAATGACAACTAAATTAGGATTTGGTATGGGTCCATAACTTGCAAAAAGTGCGTGATCTCTATCTTGAATATTTTGTCTTACTCCTTCGTA
>Ga0208130_1000217_pt1 | contig 31149 bp, 38 predicted proteins | sample ETNtaG_31_FD_185771 | JGI IMG/M metagenome (GOLD analysis project Ga0208130, IMG submission 185771) | Marine microbial and viral communities from oxygen minimum zone, Eastern Pacific Ocean - ETNP201310SV78 (SPAdes) (version 2) | ecosystem: Environmental > Aquatic > Marine > Oceanic ... | reverse complement strand
ACATGTCTAACTTAAACAAATCCGAGTCTAATAAACAATTATTGGAAAAAATTAAACGAACAGAAAAATGTTAATAAGTGAGCGGTTATTGTTAATATCAACTATAATTCATTAAAAACACCCATTTCAGTAAATCTTTTTAACCTATTTTCGAGTAAATCTTTTATTTTCTGTTTTTTTAGGTCTTGAAATGTTGATATTATTTCTTTTTTAACTGTATTAAAAATTTTATCTCTGTTTTGATGGGCTCCACCTAATGGCTCTTTAATTATTTTATCAATTAACTTATTTTCCTTCATGTCCTTTGGGGTCAACTTTAAAACATTAGCAGCCTCCTCTTTAAAATCCCAACTTCTCCAAAGTATTGAAGAACATGATTCAGGTGAAATAACAGAATACCAAGTATTCTCAAGCATCATAATCTTATCACCAATACCAATGCCTAATGCACCACCAGATGCGCCTTCTCCGATAACTATGACAATGATCTGAGTTTTTAGATTAAACATTTCATAAAGATTTCTTGCAATAGCTTCTGCCTGTCCCCTTTCCTCTGCTTCGATACCTGGGTAAGCACCAGGTGTATCTACCATAGTAACAACTGGAATTTTAAATTTTTCAGCTAATCTCATTAATCTCAAAGCTTTACGATAACCCTCAGGATTTGCCATGCCAAAATTTCTATATTGTCTAGTTTTGATGTTGTTTCCCTTTTGCTGACCGATAAACATAAAAGTTTGTTTGTCAATCTTACCCAATCCTCCAATCATTGCCTTGTCATCAGAGATATTTCGATCACCGTGTAACTCAAGAAAATTATTTTCAGTCAAAGCATTGATATAATCTAAAGTGTAAGGTCTTGATGGATGTCTTGAGAGTTGAACTCGTTGCCATGGAGTTATATTTGAATATATTTCTTTCTTTTTAGCCTCTATTTTTTCTTTTAATTTTTTAGAAGTATCGCGTACATCAACTTTACTTTCATCGCCGAGCATATTACATTTCTCAAGCTGATCTTTTAAATCTTTTAAGGGAAGTTCAAAATCTAAATATTCCATAAATTCTATATCAAATATACATTTAATAGAATCATAATTTTACTTTTTTGCGATTTTCATTATCTGTAAAGTAATCAGTAAAAAAACAAAATTAGGCCCCCAAGCGCCAAGAGCTGCATTAAAGTCAGATTTTACAACTAAAACAGAAAAAAATTTGTCGAAAAATATAAATATGAAAGCAAGAGCGATTCCAAATGCTAAGTTCAAACCTATTCCTCCCCTTCTTTTAAAAGAGGATACTGACACAGCTAATAATGTTAAAATTAAAACAGAGAAAGGAATACTCAGTCTTCTATTTCTTTCTAGTAGATGATCATTTAACAACGGTGAACCACTCGCTCTTTCTTCCTCAATAAATTTATTTAGCTCAAAAAAACTTAGTGCTTTAGCTTGGTATTTTAAAGACGATAAATCATTGATATTAAAGTTAAATAGAGTGTCATAAATTCTTCTTGATTCTAAAACCTCAGTCTCTTTAACAAAAGATCTTTTAAAAAAATCTGTTAGTCTAAAAATACTATCCTCTTCAACCCATCGAATATTTCTTGCAGAAATTTTTTCAACTAGTTTGTTTTCATTAAATAATTCATGAGAAAAGTTATAGGCTTGATTTCTTGTAGGATTATAGGAGCTAACATATATAAATTCATTATCAGAAATTTGTTTATACAAATTAGATAAGTTTCTATCCTTTTTATTTTTACTTAAATATTTATACTGAAATTCATTGAAGCTTTTATTTTTTTCTGGCACTATAAACATTCCTGAAAATGCAGAAACTAAAAAAATTATTGTGGCAGATATAATATATGGTTTTAAGAACCTATTAAAAGATATTCCTGAGCTTAATATAGCAGTAATCTCAGAATCTGAGGATAATTTAGAGGTAAACCATATCACTGATAAAAAAACAAAAATTGGAAATAAAAAATAGCCGTAATACCATACAAAATCAGAGTAATAATCTAGAATTTGATTTAAGGACAACTCATGTTCTTTAAATTTATCAATCTTTTCAGAAACATCTACAAGAATTCCAATTGGAATAAATAATAGAAACATCATCAAAAATGTCAACAAAAACTTCTTAATAATATATAAGTCAAGAATTTTCATCAAAGTTTATTATCTAATTGTTTTACCATTTTATTTTTCCAATCTAAAAATCGACCTTCATTAATAGCAATCTTGCACTCTTCAATAAGCCAACTGTAAAATCCAAGATTATGAATAGTTGCAATTTCTTTTCCAAGATATTCATTGATTGTAAATAAATGTCTAAGATATGATTTTGTATATAGTTTATCCACAAATGTGGTACCACAAGGATCAATTTCACTATTATCATCTTCCCATTTTTTATTTTTAATATTTATTGTTCCATTTCTGGTAAATAACATGCCGTTTCTAGCATTTCTAGTAGGCATAACACAATCAAACATATCTACACCCAAAGCAATGTTTTCAATTATATTTATTGGTGTGCCAACACCCATTAAATACCTTGGTTTAGCAATGGGAAGTATTTTACACACATCCTCACACATCTCATACATTAATTCATGTGGTTCTCCAACGGATAATCCACCAATTGCATTAGCTGGGAGGTCATGTCCAGCTATTATTTCAGCAGATTGTTTTCTTAAATCAGAATAAACACTTCCTTGAACAATTGGTAATAAATATTGATTATGATTATAAATTGGTTTGGTTGCATTGAATCTATTTATACATCTTTTTAACCATTCATGTGTTAAGTCCATTGACTTTCTGGCATAATTTTTTTCACATGGATAAGGTGGGCACTCATCGAACGCCATAATAATATCAGCACCAATATTACGTTGAATATCCATAACATTTTCTGGCGTAAAAAAATGGTATGAACCATCAATGTGAGACTTAAACTTAACACCATCTGGATTAATTTTTCTATTCGCTGACAAAGAATATACTTGGTATCCTCCACTGTCAGTTAAAATATTATTATTCCAACTCATGAATTTATGTATTCCACCAGCTTTATTTATAATTTTTTGACCTGGTCTTAAATAAAGATGATAGGTATTTGATAGTATAACTTTTGGAGAAACATTTTCAATAAGATCCTTGTTATGTACACCTTTGATCGCAGCTGATGTAGCTACAGGCATGAATATTGGTGTTTCAAAAGTTCCATGATCTGTTGTCACCTCACCAGTTCGAGCCGATGTGTTTTGATCAGTTTTATGAATCTTAAAATTCATTTATTTCAAATATAATTTATATAAATTTTAGAAAATGATTTCTTGTTGATTAATTAATACTAATAGTTAATAAGTTTAAGTTTATAAAGAATTAAAATGTTTAATAAATCATATTTTTGAATTAATGACTAACCTATCCGATTTTGTCATCCAAGTCAGGAGAGATATTTTAAGAATGGTACATGCAGTTAATTCAGGTCACCCAGGTGGATCACTTGGTTGCGCGGAATTTATGGTTGTTCTTTATCAAAAAATTATGAAAAGAAATAAAGATTTCACAATGGACGGTGAAAACGAAGATCTTTTTTTTCTTTCTAACGGTCATATTTCCCCTGTATTTTACAGCGTACTAGCTCGATCAGGATATTTTCCAATTTCAGAGCTTCAAACGTTCAGAAAAATAAACTCAAGATTACAAGGTCATCCCACAACTCATGAAGGTTTGCCGGGTGTAAGAATTGCAAGTGGTTCTTTGGGCCAAGGTTTTTCAGTTGCCATTGGTGCTGCAATTAGCAAAAAACTTAATAAAGAAAACTCTATTGTTTATAGTTTGCATGGTGATGGTGAATTACAAGAGGGGCAAAATTGGGAAGGCATTATGTATGCAGCAGCTAATAAAATTGATAATCTAGTTTGTACAATTGATAATAACAACAAACAAATTGATGGCGATTTAAAAGACGTTTTAGACATGGGTAATTTAGAAGCAAAATTTGATGCATTTGGTTGGAAAGTTTTAACCCTTGAAAAAGGCAATGATATTGAAGAAGTTGAAAAAGTATTAAATGAAGCCAAAAACTTATGTTTTAATGAAAAACCCATTGTAATTATAATGAATACTGAGATGGGTAATGGAGTAGATTTTATGATGGGTACTCACAAATGGCATGGAGTGGCTCCCAATGATGAGCAACTTGAAAAGGCTTTAAATCAGAATCCTGAAACAATTAAAGATTATTAAATGGGAAAATTCGTAAATCAAGGGGATAAAGACACTAGGTCTGGTTTCGGAGTTGGATTACTTGAATTAGGTCGTTCAAATAAAAATATTTTAGCACTCTGTGCAGATCTAACGGGATCACTAAAAATGAATGAGTTTAAAAATGAGTTTCCAAATAGATTTTTTCAAGTTGGAATAGCTGAGGCCAATATGATGGGTATAGCAGCTGGAATGACAATTGGTGGAAAAATACCTTTCACTGGCACTTTTGCTAATTTTTCAACTGGAAGAGTATATGATCAAATTAGACAAAGTATAGCTTACTCTGGAAAAAATGTTAAAATATGTGCATCTCATGCAGGTGTTACTTTAGGTGAAGATGGAGCTACTCATCAAATTTTAGAGGACATTGGACTTATGAAAATGCTTCCAGGAATGACAGTAATAAATACATGTGACTTTAATCAAACAAGAGCAGCTACTATTGCAATTGCTGAGCATAAAGGGCCTGTTTATTTAAGATTTGGAAGACCAAAGGTTCCTAACTTTACAGATTTTGATCAAAAATTTGAGATTGGAAAAGGCATTAAACTAATTGATGGAAATGATGTAACAATAGTTGCAACAGGTCATTTGGTTTGGGAAGCAATACAATGTGTTGAAAAGTTAAATGCAGAGGGGATTTCAGCTGATTTAATTAACATACATACCATTAAGCCACTTGACGATGAATTAATTCTAAAATCTATTGCCAAAACTAAATGTATTGTTTCTGCAGAAGAACATAATGTAATTGGTGGACTAGGAGAATCAATTTCTAGGTTGATTGTTGAGAAAAATTTAGTTCCAATGGAATTTGTAGCAGTTCAAGATTCATTTGGCGAATCTGGAACTCCAAAAGAATTAATGGAAAAATATCAATTATCCTGTGAAAATATATACACAAAATGCAAAACAGTTATTTCAAGAAAATAATTCCTCTATTTTTTTTAATTTTTACTTTTTTCAGTAATAATTTAAACTCACAATTTGAAATAGGCGTTAAAGGAGGCCTTAGCTTCAATGCTGGACTAAATCAAGATTATTTCTTTGAATCAGAGAACATGTCATATAACTTATTTGAAAAAAATAATGGTTATCATGTTGGATTGTACACAAAAATTAAATTATTGAAATCATTTTTTGTTCAACCTGAAATTTATTACTCCTCAATAAATAGAAAATATGATTTAACTTTTCCAGCAGATCATGAAAAATACATTGTTGATGAATATCGACAAAATAGGATTATTATACCTGTTTTGGTTGGTATGGATTTGTTTGATAGAGTTAGTTTATTTGTTGGTCCAAATTTCAATTTTAACAGTAAGATGTTTTTTGAGGAAAATACTGAAGAAATTTCAATTGATGACTTATATGAAAAGTCTAAAATATACCTACAGTATGGATTGTCAGTTAAATTCAAAAAATTGATAATTGATTTTAGAATAGAAAGAGGTTTTGATGAAAGAGAAATAAAGTTTGTTGAAAATATAACAAATGATATAGATCAAATTGTAAAATCAGATGGACTTCTAACTATGATGTCAATAGGTTACCAATTTTAATCATTATCCAGATAATCAGGAACTCCATCTCCATCTGAATCGTCTGGAATTCCATCACCATTTACATCATATTCATCTTTAGTTAATATTTCATCACCATCATCATCAGAATCAAGGTAATTGGGGAAACCATCTTCGTCAGTATCATCATTATCAAAGTTATGATCTCCATCTAAATCTTCCAGAATAGTCAATACTGTATCGTTATCATGATCCGTTCTATTAAGTGTTAGCAGATTAACCTGAAAAATAAGAGGAGAGTATGGCTTAATTGTACCTGTTCCATTTTCATAATAACCTAAACCTGATGGGAAAATTGCAAATGCAATTCCAAAATTATCAAACTCATAAGTACCGTCCGGATTTATTTGTATTGATCCTCTTTTAATTTTTGGTAAAAACTCTTGAAAACCTCTAACAACATTTTTGGCTTCAAGCCAAACGGGAGATTTTCTTTGATCAAATATTTTGTTATCAAAGAGCAATCCTTTATATGTAATAAAAACTGAGTCAGCAACTGTTGGATTATCACCCGATCCTTCTCTAAGAACTTCATAATATAATTTGTGAACTACAATGTTGTCGTCATCATCTTTAACTTCAATATCAATTGATTTAACCTGCTCAAAAATTGGTGTTTTGTCTGCATTATCACCAGCAATTGTGTCAATAATAAGTTCTGGATTTTGATTGCTTCCAATGTTTTCAAAATCAGTGTAATTATAAAAATGCGTTTGCATAAACTCAATTATTGAATCATTTTCTGCAATATATTGTTCTGCAAGATCTCGTTTTGGAACTGTATCCTCTTGAGAATCATCATCTTTTTTACAAGATGTAAGAAAAGAAATATTGAAACTCAGGAATAGAATCAATAAATAACTTTTTTTTGACATATTTTTTGAAATCATCGGCAAGATACAATTTTCTTAATATTTTTGTAAAGCATTTGTAAGCTATTTATAAAGATGAAAACAGAGGTTTTAAACCATAATCAAATATTAAGAATTTGTAACCGATTTGCATTTCAAATTGTAGAAAACTCGAGTGATATTAATGAAATTCTTATAATTGGAATAAAATCAAAGGGCTATGAAATTGCTAAAATTGTAAAAAAACAGATTGAAAATATAGTAAATAAAAAAGTCAATTTAAAGCATATTACAATTGATAAAAATAACCCTAAAGACTCGATTAAGTCAGATTTATCAATAAATGATGATAAAAATGCCGTTTTTTTAATCGATGATGTTTTAAATACAGGAAAGACTTTAGCATATTCACTTTCTTATCTACTTAGTTATAAATTTGAAAGTATAAAGACGCTCGTTTTAATTGATAGAAATCACAAAAAATATCCTATTAAGGTTGATTTTAAGGGGGTTTCATTATCAACAAACATTGATGATAAAGTTAAATTACTTGATGAAAAAAAAGATCTAAAGGCCATTCTTTTCTAAAATTTTCAAAATTTCATCACATATTTTTTTGACATCTCTTTTATTTGAATTTATGGTATAATTTGCTTTTGAATAATAAATATTTCTTTCAAATAGGTGTTTATTAACAAAACTTAACATTTCACTTTCATTATTTATCGATTTTATAATAGGTCTAGTTGATTTCCTTGAAAATAATCTCTCTGCCAAAATTTTTGATTCTAAATTTAGAAAAAAGGTGAGGTTAGTTTTTTTATTTATTAATTCCATATTATCAAAATAACAGGGTGTTCCTCCTCCAAGTGAAAGAATATGAAAATCATCATAGTCAAGAATTTTTAGTAGTATACTTCTTTCAATCTTTCTAAATTCAATTTCACCTAAATCATCAAAAATTTGTGAGATTGATTTTGAATAGAAATGTTCAATTTCAGCATCTAAATCAATAAATCTTGCGCCAATTTTTTTTGAAAGTTTTTTACCAACTTTTGTCTTGCCACATCCCATGTAGCCTAATAGTACAATAGACGATGTCATATTTAACAAATTTATGAGAAATAATCTTTGATTTATATGTTTACGGCCCTATATTTGCAAGCGTTTGAAAAAGACCTGGTAGCTCAGCTGGTAGAGCATCTCCCTTTTAAGGAGAGGGTCCTGGGTTCGAACCCCAGCCAGGTCACTAATCTAGCGCACGTGGCGGAACTGGTAGACGCGCTAGGTTGAGGGCCTAGTGGGAATTTTCCCTTGGAGGTTCGATTCCTCTCGTGTGCACTACTCATTTTTAAAAACATTATCTTAGATTAAATTGAAGAAAAAGGTTTTTATTATAGGTTCAGGTTTTTCATCTCTTTCTGCAGCCTGCTATTTATCAAAAAATAATTACGATGTAAGTGTTTATGAAAAAAATAAGACATTAGGAGGGCGTGCCACTCAATTTAAAGCTAAAGGTTTTACTTTCGACATGGGACCAAGTTGGTATTGGATGCCAGATGTGTTTGAAAGATTTTTTAATGATTTTGGGAAAACCAGAAGTGATTTTTATACCATTAAAAAACTAGACCCAGGATACAGAGTGGTATTTGATAAGAAAAATCAAATTCAAATTGGTGATGATTTAGATAAAATTGCTTTTGAGTTTGAAAAAATTGAAAAGGGATCTGGAAAAAAGCTCAAAAATTTTATTAAAAAGGCAAAAAATAATTATGAGTTAGCAGTTACTAATATGCTTTACAAAATGCCTGGTAAATCTATTCTTGAACTAATAAATATTGATACAATTTTTAAAGTCAATTTATTTTTTAAAAATATAAAGAATGATGTCGAAAAAACCTTTAAAGACGATAGACTGAGATCAATTTTACAGTTTCCTGTATTATTTTTAGGTGCTAAACCATCCAATACACCTGCCTTCTATAATTTTATGAATTATGCAGATTTCGGATTAGGAACTTGGCAACCAAAAAACGGATTTTATGATGTCGTAAGAGCTATGGTTGAGATTGGAAAGAATAATGGGGTTAAGTTTCATACAAATTGTGACGTGCAAAAAATAAAAGTTGTAAATAGTGAAATCGATGGAATTGTAATAAATGGTGAATATAAGAAATGTGATATTTTAATATCAGGAGCTGATTATCAACACACTGAATCATTATTAGAAAAAAAATACAGACAATACTCCATTAAGTACTGGGGGAATAGAACTTGGTCACCATCATCACTATTATTTTACATTGGTTTAAATACAAAACTGAAAAATCTTGATCATCACAATTTATTTTTTGACACTGATTTTAATAAACATGCTGATGAGATATATACCAATCCAAAATGGCCAACTGATCCACTATTTTACCTTAACATCACCTCCAAAACAAATAGTCATACAGCACCAAAAGGACATGAGAATTGTTTTATACTTATTCCACTAGCTACTGATTTAGAAGATACTGATTCATTAAGAGATAAATATTTTAAAATTATTTTGGAGAGGTTGAAAAATCTTTCTGATAATGATATTGAAAAAAATATCATTTACAAGAAAAGCTACTGTGTAAATGATTTTAAAAAAGATTATAATTCATATGGTGGGAATGCTTATGGTCTTGCAAACACTTTAATGCAAACCGCATTTTTGAGACCTAAATTGCAAAGTAAAAAAGTAAAAAAATTGTATTTTAGTGGACAGTTAACCGTACCTGGACCCGGCGTTCCTCCAGCTATTGTTTCTGGAAAGCTGGTTTCGGATATTATTTTAAAGAATGAAAGAGCTATTTGATCAAATTTCTGAAGAATGTTCAAAGAATGTAACTAAATCATATAGTACATCTTTTAGTCTGGCTACTAAAATGCTTTCAAGTTCAATAAGACAAGATATATACAACATCTATGGTTTTGTAAGATTTGCAGATGAAATTGTTGATAGTTTTCACAATTACAACAAGGAAGAATTATTCAAAAGGTTTGTTAATGATTTAAATCATTCTTTAAAAGAAAAAATCAGTTTGAATCCAATATTAAATTCATTTCAAAAGACGGTTCACAAATATGGTATTCAAAAGGAACTTATTGATGCTTTTTTAAAAAGCATGAAGCAAGATCTGAAGAAAAAAAACTATAAAACCTCAAAAGAATACAAAGATTATATATATGGGTCTGCAGATGTTGTTGGTCTGATGTGTTTAAAGGTTTTTGTTTCTGGAAATGAAAGTGAATACAAGAAACTTAAACCATATGCTATGTCTTTGGGATCTGCATTTCAAAAAGTAAACTTTTTGAGGGATTTAAATGATGATTATAAAAAATTAGATAGGATTTACTTTCCAGGTGTTGAATACAGTTCTTTTGATGAAAACACGAAAAATCAAATTATGGTTGATATTGAAAAAGATTTTAGTGAGGCATTGAAAGGAATTTATATGTTGCCTAACAACTCCAAATTTGGAGTATATGCAGCATACAAATATTACAAGAGACTTTTAATTAAACTTAAGAGATCTTCTTACTTAAAAATTAAAAAACAAAGAATTCGTGTGCCAAATTATCAAAAAGTTGATGTATTAGCACGATCTTATGTTAGATATAGATTAAATATTTTATAATAAATGGAAATTTTTCTTTGGATATTATCATTAGTAGGGGCCTTTTCAGTTATGGAATTCATGGCCTGGTTTACTCATAAGTATATTATGCATGGTTTTTTGTGGTACCTTCATGAAGATCATCACAAAAAAGACCACGATTCTTGGTTTGAAAGAAATGATACATTCTTTCTGTTTTATGCAGTTGTAAGTATGCTTTTTGTGCTTTCTTGGGCTAAACTTGATTTTTTCTATGGACTTCCTATAGCAATCGGTATTTTCTTGTATGGACTAACTTATTTTATTGTACATGACATATTTATTCACCGTCGTTTTAAAATTTTTAGAAACGTTGATAATAAATATGCGAGAGGAATTAGGCGAGCTCATAAAATTCATCATAAAAATATTCACAAAAAAGGGGGAGAATGCTTTGGAATGTTAGTTGTTCCCTTTAAATATTTTAAATAAGTGAAATTTTTGCTGTAGCAGCAGCACAATCATATCCTTTATTTCCGTGCTTACCCCCACTCCTATCTAGTGATTGCTGATAATTATCATCTGTTAGTAAACATAAAATAATAGGAGAATTACCATTAGTGTTTAAATCTTTAATACCATCAAAAACTGATTGGGAAATGTATTTAAAGTGTGATGTTTCTCCTCTAATTACGCTACCAATTGCTAAAATAGCATCATATTTTTTTGAAGATTGAACTTTATAACAACCAAAAATCAATTCAAAACTTCCAGGAACTTTAAGTTCATCGATTTTATTTTTTGAAATGCCAATCTCTTCAAAAAAATCATAAGCACCTTCCAATAGTCTATTAATTATTTCAGGATTCCACTCTGAGCATACAATAGCAAACTTCTTGTTAGAGGCTGATTTTAGTTTATCTAAATCTAAATTAGAGGGTCTGTGTTTCGTAGACATGACTACTTGACTTGTTCTAATCTTACATCAATGAGATTAGCTTCATTTGATTTTGGAAAATCGTTCTTTATTTCCTCGTAAAACTTTACTGATTTATTAAGTTTATTAAGTTCTTTAGCCAAATCTCCAGCCTTGAGCAAAATCAACGGTCTAACAAAACTGTTTTCTGAATAAGATAAGGCACTTTCATAATAACTTAATCCATCATCAAATTGATTTAACTGAACGAAAGAATCTCCGATAGTTGAAAGGCTTAATGATTGCAAAATTTCGTCATCAGAGGAAAAGTTTTCTAGCATCTCAATTGCTAAATCATATTTTTTCATATTGTAATAAGCCATTCCAGCAGAATAATAGGATAAATTTGAAGCATCAGTACCAGAATAATTATCAATAATATCTAAGAAACCAAATTTACCTTCTGCACCGTTTAGCGACAGATTAAATAAGGAATCCTTATTTTCATCAGACTTCATTGCGAGATCAAAATATTTTTGAGCTGTAAATATCTCAAAATTACTTTCTGCTGTTTTGGGTTGCACAATAAACTTATCATAAGCGAAATAAATAGAAAAGAGTACCAGAACAGATAATATGGCTCCAATAATATAATTTTGGTATTGACTAACAAAAGTTTCTGTTTTTGAAGCGCTATCATCCAGCGTATCAAAAACTTGCTTAGTCGATTCAATATTTTTTGCACGAACCGAAGATTTACTTTTATTAGATCTTTTCTTATATGTAGCCATAATTACCCCGCAAAAATAAAATTTTATACGAATCAAACATGATAATTACTTAATTATTTTATATAATTTGCATCTTTAATTGACTAAAAGTGATATCCGTATTTCTAAAAAAAATATCAATAATTAATTATAAAAATATTTTAGATAAAGAATATGAGTTGGATCCCAAAATAAATTGCTTTGTTGGGGATAACGGAGTTGGAAAAACAAATATTTTAGATGCCGTTTATCATCTTTCTATGGGAAAAAGTTATTTTAATGTAAAGAATGATCAGTTGATTAATAGAGGAAAAGATTATATGCTAGTTGATGGAGTTTTTGAATTAAACAATAAAAATGAAAGCATTGTTTTTAGTTTAAAAATTGGAGAAAAAAAGGTTCTTAAAAGAAATGGCAAACCCTATAAAAAATTCTCAAATCATATTGGACTTATTCCGGTAGTACTAATTTCCCCATATGATAATGACCTAATAAATGAAGGTAGCAGTGAAAGAAGAAAATTTATTGATTCCATTATATCTCAAAATGATAAAGAATATTTAATCAATTTAATAGCATATACAAGAGTTATTCAAAATAGAAATAAGTTATTAAAACAATACAATAGGTCTGTTGATTTTGACTTAGATACTATAAAAGTTTATGATGATCAAATATATAAGCTCTCAGAGCCAATTTTTAAAGCGAGAGATAAATTTATTAAGGAATTTACTCCTTTAGTATTGGAAAAATACAAGCATATTTCTGATGACAAAGAAAAAATTTCAATTGAATACAAAAGTGATCTTATTAATAATCATATTGAAAATCTAATAAAAGATTCATTTCAGAAGGATGTTATTCTTCAGTATACGTCAGTAGGTTTACATAAAGATGATTTTGTTTTTAATATCGATGAAAATCGAATAAAGAGATTTGGCAGTCAAGGGCAACAAAAGTCTTTTTTAATAGCACTAAAACTTGCTCAATTTGACTACCTAAAAAATGAAACTGGCAACTCCCCAATTCTTTTAATGGATGATATTTTTGATAAATTAGATTTAATGAGAGTGAAAAGAATAGTTGAAATAGTTAATTCTACTAATTTTGGACAGCTCTTTCTATCTGATACGGATAAGGAAAGAATTGAAAAAGTTTTATCAAGTTTAAATCTTTCTTCAAAAATTTTTGAAGTATGAAAAGAAATTACAAATCAAAATCAATCAAATCGATTCTTGAAAATTTTGTTGAACAAGAAAATCTAGTTGATGGTATTTTTAATATAAAAATTAAAGAAGCTTGGGAAAAAGCTGTTGAAAAAAAGATTTTTGATTACACTAAAGAAATTTATGTTAAAGGAGATGTTCTCTTTATTAAAGTATCTAATCCAATACTAAAGCAGGAAATACTTTACAGTAGACAAAAGGTAATCGATTTAATCAATGAAGATTTAGGTAAAGAAGTAATAAAAAAAATCGTTTTAAAATAGTATTTCTCTACCTGAAAAATGAAATTGTGCCTCAATTTTTGCATTTTCGTCACTATCTGAACCGTGTACTGAATTTTCACCTTTAGATATTGCATACTTACTCCTAATAGTGCCTTTCTCAGCGGTTGATGGATCTGTATCACCAATAAGTTTTCTAAATTCTGAAACAGCATTTTCCTTCTCAAGCACTGCTGCAACAATAGGACTTCTGCTCATATATTTTGTTAATTCATCAAAAAATGGTCTTTCTGAGTGAACAGAATAAAATGTTTTCGCTTCATCAATACTTAACTTAGTTAATTTGAGAGCTCTTATATTGAATCCAGCATCATTAATATCTTTTAAAATATTTCCTATCAAGCCCCTTTCAACTGCGTCTGGCTTAATCATTATAAAAGTTATATTGGACATAATTTTTTTTTGCAAACCTAATAAAAACATTCAAATCATTTGTTGTAAATTTCATTATAAATTAAAGTGTGATTACAATAACATTAATTGGTACAGGAAGATTATCGTTTAATTTTATGAACGAAATTCTAAAAAATGATTCTCTACATTTAAATCAAGTTTTTGGAAGATCTAAGTTTAGACCAAAGCATATTTCTGATGAAGTAGATTATGTGAAGGATTTTAAAAATTTAAAAACAAGCGATTACTATTTTATATGCGTAAGCGATAACCAAATTTCAAAAATTAGCAACAACCTTGATGTCAATGATAAAGTTATCGTTCATTTGTCTGGAAGTACAGATATCAATGTCTTATCTAAACATAAAAACTACGGTGTTTTTTATCCACTTCAAACCTTCAGTTATGAAAGTGAATTATTATTTAAAGAAATTCCTATTTTGATTGAAGGTAATAACAAAAACACATCATTAAAAATTAAAACACTAGCCAAATTATTTTCAAAAAAAGTTAAAGAGATGAATGGAAATGAAAGAATCATTTGTCATATATCTGCAACTATCGCAAATAATTTTTCTAATCATATGATAGTTACTGCAGAAAAACTTTTGGAAAAAAATAAAATTGATAAAAATCTTATCAAACCATTAATTTTTGAAACTTTTAAAAAACTGAAAAAAACATCTGCAATTGATGCGCAAACTGGACCAGCTATTAGGAATGATAAAGAAACAATTGATAAACATATTAATCATTTAAGTGAAAGCGATTTTTTAAATTTATATAAAATTGTCACTAAAAATATAATGTCTAATGAGCTATAAAGAAAAACTTGTAAAAATTAAAAATTTTGTTTTTGATGTAGATGGAGTCTTTACTGATGGATCAATAATAGTAGATAATCAAGGAAATGAATTTAGAGTCTTTAGTACTCGAGATGGAATTGCAGTCAAACTAGCAACAGACAAGGGTTATAATTTCTGTGTTATTAGCGGCGGAAAAAATGAGGGAGTAAGAAAAAGATTAAATAGGCTTGGAGTTAAAAATGTTTTTTTAGGAGTTGATGATAAAATTCAAGTTTTTGAATCATTTATTAATGATAATAATTTGAATTTGACTGAGACTATGTTCATGGGTGATGATTTGCCAGATATAAATATTTTAAAAAAGGTTGGTTTATCATGCAGCCCTAATGATGCTGCACATGAAGTTAGAGAAATTGTAGATTACGTTTCAATAAAAAAAGGTGGTGAGGGTTGTGTTAGAGATATTATTGAACAAGTTTTAACAATTCAAAATAATTGGGGATAGAAATATGAGTAATTGGAAAAAAGAATATTCTCTAGTTTTATTAGCTAATATATTCTACATAATAATTTTTCTACTAATAATGTAAGTGAATGCATCAAGATGATTGGGCTATATTAATATTTACCATACTATTCATAGTTATATATGGGGCATACAAAACAAGAGATAATAAAAATATTCAATCATTTCTTAAAGGTAATAATTCATCAAATTGGTTCACAATAGGTATATCAGTAATGGCTACACAAGCTAGTGCGATTACCTTTTTATCAACACCAGGTCAAGCATATTATGATGGAATGGGTTTCCTTCAATTCTATCTTGGTCTTCCTCTAGCAATGATAATTATTTGTATGTTTTTTGTTCCCCTTTATCACAAGCTTAAGGTTTATACTGCATATGAGTTTTTAGAAAATAGATTTGATAAAAAAACTAGAACACTTGGTGCAATTTTATTTTTAGTACAAAGAGGACTCGCTGCAGGGATAACAATTTTTGCCCCATCAATAATTTTGTCGACTGTACTGGGTATTGATATAAAAATTTTGAATTTTTTAGTTGGATTTTTAGTAATAATATACACAGTTACGGGAGGAACTAAGGCTGTTAATATTACCCAAAAACAACAAATGTTTGTTATATTTTTTGGCTTATTTTTTGTCTTCTTTATACTACTTGAAAAATATCCTGAGAATTTGACAATTTCAAAATTTTTAGATTATTCTAGATCAAGTGAAAAATTCAAAATAATAGACTTTTCAATTGATCCTAACAACAGGTACACATTCTGGAGTGGTATTACAGGAGGTTTATTTTTAGCACTTTCATATTTTGGAACAGATCAAAGTCAGGTTCAAAGATATATTTCCGGGAAATCTGTAAAAGAAATTCGACTAGGTTTAATTTTCAATGGGATTTTTAAAATACCTATGCAATTTTTTATTCTTCTTCTAGGTGTAATGGTTTTTGTTTTTTTTGAGTTTAATAAGTCTCCTGTAAATTATAATCCACAAGTTATTTCTTATATGGAAAAAAATCATTCCTCTGAATATGATGAATTAATTAAAGAATATAATGAACTAACTAAGAACAAAAATGAAATCCAGGAAAGATTTTTATCAAATCCAATAAATTTTCCAATAGAATTAAATTCTATTCAAAAAAATGAGAAAGATTTAAGAAATACAATAAAACAAATTGTGTCTGAGAATAATAATACTATTGAGGAAAATGACAAAGACTATGTTTTTCTTCATTTCATTTTAAATTATTTACCAAGAGGATTAATTGGATTATTAATTGCTGTAATTATATGTGCTGCAATGTCATCTACTGCTTCAGAGCTCAATGCACTGGCTGCAACAACTACAATCGATTTATACAAAAGAAATCATCTTAAAAAAAGATCTGAAAAGCACTACTTAAATGCTACTAAAATATTCACGATAATTTGGGGATTTATCGCAATATTATTTGCTAGCTTCGGAACATTATTCGAAAATTTAATTCAATTAGTAAATATTATTGGCTCAATTTTCTATGGAACCATTCTAGGAATATTTCTTGTAGCGTTTTTCTTTAAAACCGTTAAATCAAATTCTGTTTTTTACTCAGCATGCCTTTCTCAAATAACAATTTTTATTATTTTTTTTAGTACAGATATAAGCTACCTATGGCTTAATTTTATTGGTGCCTTTCTGACAGTTGTCTTTTCTAACTTCTTAAAAAAATTAAATTAATTATTTAATCTATCATTCAATATTTTTAAAGTATTGATTGCATCTGGTGATTTGGATTTTAATGCAATTTCATAACCTTTTTTAGCATATTTTTTTGCTTTCTTAATTTTTCCAGCCTTTTCATTAATTAAAGCTTTATATCTAAGTTGCCAATATTTAAGATCATCTGAATCATCAAAAGCAATATCTATCCATTTTACTGCTTTATCTATGTGAATATTTTCCTCATAATAATACATTGCAGCCTTTCTGAAATCATTTTTAGTTGGATTTTTAGCCATAGTTTCCTCAATACTATTAAGCATTTTTTCTCTAGTCAGAGCATCAATAACATAGATTGCTACTTTATTATCCCATGAGATATTTAAACTTGCACCAGCATTGGATATGTCACCAAAAGAAATTGTAAAAGTTTCAATTGAAAATGGCAAATCATAAAAATCACTGGTCACTCTAGCTTTGATTAAGGATTCATCAAAACTTTTTAGAGAGCCCCATGCATCAGTCTTTTTATAAATGACAAGATCCAAACTGTTTTCTCTGGGTACTGAATAAACATGATATTCACCTGCTTCAACAAGTTGATTGTTAATTTTAACATCATCAGAGAATGAAATTGAGGTTGCTTGGTTAGCACCTGTTCTCCATATTTGATCAAATGGCACTATATTTCCAAAAATGGTCCTTCCCTTTTTAGATGGTCTTGAATAATCCAAATTAATATTTACCAAACCTACTTTCTGTGAAACTTTTGCCCTTGGGCTGGCAACTGGTGACTGTAATTGCGTGTAGGAAAATTGAAATAATAAAATTGTAAATAAGAATGAGATAATTTTTTTCATGATTTGAATATTAACATTTAATTTTACAAATATTATGAAAATTTTCAAGATTCATACAAAACAAAAACTTCCAATTAGTGTGGATGAGGCATGGGATTTTTTATCTAGTCCGAAAAATTTGAAAAAAATTACACCAAAAGAAATGAACTTCAATATTATTGATTGTGATTTTAAAAAAATATATCCCGGACAAATCATCATCTACACTGTTACACCAATATTAAAAATACCACTGAAGTGGGTTACTGAAATCACCCATGTTGTTGATAAAAAATATTTTGTTGATGAACAGAGATTTGGACCATATGCTTTATGGCATCATAAGCACTTTATAAGAGAGATTGATGGAGGTATTGAAATGGAAGATGTTATTCATTATAAAATACCTTTTGGCCCTATTGGTGTTCTTGCAAATTACCTTTTTGTTCAAAAAAAACTTGGCTCGATATTTGTCTATAGAAGAAAAAAGTTAATTGAACTATTTGGTGATTTAAAATGAAAAATATTTTACTTATTGGAGGCTCCTATGGAATTGGTTCCTCACTCGCTCAGATTTTAGCTGAAAATAATCAAGTTATTATAGCTTCAAGATCTAAACCTGAAAATGATTTAAACAATGTTAAACACATAACATTTGACGCATCTAATGATGAAATAGATTTAAATCAACTTCCCGAAACCATAGACGGTTTTGTATATTTTCCTGGAAGTATAAACTTAAGACCATTCAAGGGTCTAAGTATTGATTCCTTCAAACAGGATCTTGAAATAAATGTAATAAGCTTAATAAAGGTACTTAAATCCATATTACCAAAACTTAATACATCTGATAATCCTAGTCTTGTTTTTTTGAGCACTGTAGCTGTGTCTCAAGGAATGCCATTCCACTCTAGTGTTGCTACTGCAAAAGGAGCAATTGAAGGCTTGGCAAAATCTTTAGCAGCAGAATATGCACCTAAAATGAGAGTTAATGTTATTGCTCCATCTATAGTCGACACTCCACTTGCAAATAGGTTTTTAAATAATGAAACCAAAGTTCAGAAATCTGCAGAAAAGCATCCACTAAACAGGGTTGGAAACAAGGAAGATATAGCGGAAATGATAAGTTTTTTACTTTCTGATAAATCAAGCTGGATGACAGGCCAAATTCTCAATGTTGACGGTGGTCTATCTACAATAATTAAAAATTAATCAATATGGTTATTTTTTGGTTTAGAAGAGACTTAAGGCTAGATGATAATCATGCGTTATTTAAAGCTTTAAAATCAGGCTATGACGTTCTGCCTATATTTATATTTGACAGTAACATCACCAATAAATTAAACCAAAACGATCATAGACTAAACTATATAAATAATGTTTTGGATGGTCTAAATAAAAGGCTTTCAGAAAATAAAAAGAAAATATACATATATAAGGGAAATCCGATTGAAATTATTTCAAAACTTATAATTAAGTTAAAAATTAAAGAGATATATCTAAATAAAGATTATGAACCTTACGCAAGAGATAGAGATGATAAAATTGAAAAGCTTTGTGTAGCTAATAATGTTAGCTACAATTCTTTTAAGGATCATGTAATTTTTGAAGAAGATCAAATAGTAAAAAAAGATGGCACACCCTACGTAGTTTATACACCATACTCTAGAAAATGGATTGAAAAGTTTCAATCCAATCAACTTGATTCATATCCATCTGAACTAAATCTTGGTGGTTTTGTAGATTCAGACAAAATTAGAGAAGTAAATTATCTAATGGATTTTGAAAAGAACATCATCAGTCCAAAGACTTATAATCTTAATAAAGATTTAATCGATAAATACGAAGAAACAAGAAATTTTCCAGCTCTAGACAGTACATCTAGAATTGGTGTAAATCTCAGGTTTGGAACAGTAAGTACAAGAAAAATAGTTAAAACTTCCTCAGAAAGATCAAACAATACATTTTTAAAAGAATTGATTTGGAGGGAATTTTTCATTCAGATCTTATGGCATTTTCCTCATACGACTGAAAAGTCATTTAAAGATAAATATGAAAGAATTGAATGGAGAAATGATATGGATGACTTTAAACTCTGGTGCGATGGAAAGACTGGATACCCCATTGTTGATGCAGGCATGAATCAATTAAATAAAACTGGTTTCATGCATAACAGGTTAAGAATGGTGGTTGGAAGTTTTTTATGTAAACATTTATTAATAGACTGGAGACTTGGTGAAAAATATTTTGCTGATAAACTTTTTGACTACGAACAAGCAAGCAATGTAGGTAATTGGCAATGGGTTGCAGGATGTGGAGTTGATGCTGCACCTTACTTTAGAATTTTTAATCCTGAGGAACAACAAAAAAAGTTTGACAAAGAACTTCAATTCATTAAGAAATGGATACCAAACTATGACAAGGATAATTACATCAACAAAATCGTTGATCACAAATTTGCTAGGGAAAGATGTTTAAATACCTATAAAAAGGCACTTAATAAATAATGGATATTTCAATTATTTTTCCAAATCAAATTTTTGAAAAATCTAAATTATTAGATGAATCCACAAAGATATATTTGATTGAAGAGTATTTGTTTTTTAACCAATTCAAGTTTCATAAACAAAAAATACTTTTTCACAGAATGACAATGAAGTCATATGAAAGATTTTTACAAAAAAACAGCTTCGATATTAAATATATAGATTCAACAGAAAAGTTCTCTGACATTAGAAGTTTTATTGAAAATCTAGATTCTAATATAAATTCAATTAAAATTTATGATCCTGTTGACAATTGGTTATCTAAAAGAATAATTGATACATGTAAATTAAAAAATATCAATATTGAAGTTTATGATAATCCTCTTTTTATTAATAAAAATGAAGATTTAAGTTCATTCTTCAGAAGCGATAAAAAAAAGTTTTTTCAAACTTCATTTTACAAACAACAAAGATTAAAATTGGATGTCATGATGATTGGAGATAAACCTGAGGGTGGCAAGTGGACTTATGATGATCTAAACAGGGAAAAATATCCAAAAGGTAAAATTCCGCCGACAATTACTTACCCAGAAAAAAATAAAATTTACACTGAAGCATTTAATTACGTAAATGACAACTTCAATAATAACTATGGAAAAATTAACGAAGAAATCATTTACCCTTATAACTTCAAATTAGCTAAAGAATGGCTAAATGCATTTTTAAAAACAAGATTTGAAGAATTTGGACCATATGAGGATGCTGTTGTAAAAGAAAGATCGATATTAAACCACAGCGTATTGTCACCTCTAATCAATATTGGATTAATTAACCCAAAGGATTTAGTAAAAAGTATACTAAATTATTATTATCAACATAATATTCGCATAAATTCCTGCGAAGGTTTTATAAGACAAATAATTGGTTGGAGAGAGTTTATAAGAGGAGTATATATATGTAAAGGCACTGAGGAAAGAAATAAGAACTTTTGGAATTTCAAAAAAAAGATTCCAAAATCCTTTTACGATGGTACAACTGGTATTGAACCTGTTGACGATACAATTAAAAAAATCAATAAATCCGCGTATGCAAATCACATTGAAAGACTTATGATTGTAGGGAATTTTATGTTATTGTGTGAATTTGATCCAGATGAAGTATATAAGTGGTTTATGGAGCTTTTCATTGATTCATATGATTGGGTTATGGTACCAAATGTTTATGGTATGAGTCAATTTGGTGATGGTGGTTTAATGTCTACAAAGCCTTATATAAGCGGAAGCAGTTACATCTTAAAAATGAGTAATTACAAAAAAGGAGAATGGTGCTCTATATGGGATTCTTTATTTTGGAACTTTATTGATAAGCAAAGAGAATTTTTTAAAACAAATCCAAGAATGAGAATGCTAGTAAGCTCATATGATAGAATGAATATTGAAAAAAAGGAAAAATTAATTAATACTGCACATAACTTCCTGAAAAATTTATAGAAATGAATAGTAATGATATTGATAGAATTATAGAAATGGCTTGGGAAGATAGAACCACTTTTGATGCAATTAAGATGCAATTTGGAGTTGATGAGAAAGATGTAATAAAAATAATGAGGTCAAATTTAAAAAGGTCTAGTTTTAAGCTCTGGAGAAAAAGAGTTGGTGGAAGAAAAACTAAACACCTTAAAGTTTTGAACAAAGAGGGTATTTCGACTCTTAGATTTAAATGCTCCCGTCAGAGAAATATTTCTAATAATCGTATTACTTGAACCTTTCTATTGAGGCACCAATTTGACTTAATCTACTATCAATATTTTCGTAGCCCCTATCAATTTGTTCTATGTTGTGAATAATACTGGTTCCCTCAGCTGAAAGAGCAGCAATTAAAAGAGATATACCAGCTCTAATGTCTGGTGATGTCATTTTTGTAGCTTTCAAATTTGATTTAAACCCATGACCTATTACTACTGCTCTATGAGGATCACACAAAATAATTTTTGCCCCCATGTCAATAAGTTTGTCCACAAAAAATAATCTACTCTCAAACATTTTCTGATGAATCAATACACTACCTTTTGCCTGAGTTGCTACGACTAGAACTATACTTATTAAATCGGGAGTAAACAATGGCCAAGGACCATCTGAAATAGTCAAAACACTACCATCAATGTTATTTTGAATTTCATAACCATCCATATGAGCAGGAATTCTAATACTATTTTTATTTTTTTCTATTGTAATTCCAAGCTTAGAAAAAACATTTAAAATTTGGTCAAGTGATTTTAATTCTACTCCGTCTATCGTTATATCACTTTTAGTCAGAGCAGCCAAGCCTATCCAACTGCCAATTTCTATTATATCTGGTTGAATTTTATGATTACAACCTGAAAGTCTTTTTACTCCATTAATTTTCAATAAATTTGAACCAATGCCGCTAATATTACCACCCATTTCATTTATCATTAAACAAAGTTGCTGAATATAAGGCTCACATGCTGCATTATACAAAGTTGTTTCACCATCAGTTAGAGATGCTGTCATAACTATGTTAGCAGTCCCTGTAACAGAGGGTTGATCTAATAGAATATATGTGCCTTTTAAAGATTTACCATTTACGTTGTACCTGTAATTATCTTTATCATATTGAAATTTTGCGCCTAACTTGACTAGGCCTTCGAAATGAGTGTCCAATTTTCTTCTACCTATTTTATCACCACCTGGTTTTGGTATAGATGCATGTCCAAATCTTGAAAGTAAAGGTCCAATTATCATTATTGAACCCCTTAATCCCTTGGCTTTTTCTTCAAAATCCTTTGTATTTAAATAATCTAAATTAATACTTGATGCTTCAAATGAATACTTGTGCTCATTAATTTTTTCAATAGAGACACCCATGCATTTTAATAAATCAATTAACCGATTGACATCTATGATATTTGGAATATTATCAATGATAACCTTTTCTTCAGTTAACAATACCGCACTAATAACTTGAAGAGCTTCATTTTTAGCTCCTTGAGGTTTAATTGTACCAGATAATTTTTTACCACCTTTAACTTTAAAAGCTTCCATTATTTTCTTTTAAAGTTTCTATAGGGTTTTTTTCCTTTTTTAGGAGATTTAGAAAACTTTTTAGCAGAGAGAGAAATCAAATCTTTAGAATCAGTAAGTGGTTTACTGTTTTTGTCAATTTTAATTTTTCCATTTGACAGCTCGAGAATATGATTAAAAATTATTCCATCGTCAACTGAATCTTTATTCCACTTCAAGAAACATTTTTTCATATGGTTAGCAATAACATAAATAAGTTCTTTCTTCATTTCACCCTCTTCCCAATTTGTAGCAACATCAATCATTTTTTTGATATTATTTCCATAAAAACGATACTTTGGATGATTTTGAGGATAATTTAATTTTTCTGGTTTTTCCTCAAAAATCTCTTTTGATGGCTTTGGAAATGGAGAATCTACATCTAGATTAAATCCTGACATAATAAATAATTGATCCCATAATTTATGTTGAAAATCAGGGACATCTCTCAGGTGTGGATTTAAATTACCCATAACACCAATAATAGCTTTTGCCATTTTATTTCGTTCTTTTTTATCTGGACAACCAACGGCTTGATCAACCATTTTTTGGATATGTCGACCATACTCAGGGATGATTAAACCAGTTCTTTCTGTATTATACTCTAGGGAATCTATCAAAATTGCGTATTAGGTGATAAAATTAAAGATTTTTTTACTACAAAGAAATAATTCCATCAATTTTAGAGACTTCCATGTACCTGTCAATTACTTCATTAGCATTATTCATATGCATTATCAAGGTCAAACTAACATATTTTTTATTTGAGGATTCTTTACTGGAGAATCTACATTGTGTCAAGTCAAATTTTGATAAAAGTTCATCTTTTTTTTTGTCATTATTCTGAATTATAAATTTGAAAATATAATCAGAGGGCCATTCTTGAAGATTTTCAAGATCTTTTCTCAATTTATCAAAATCTTTTTCAGATGATTGTATCACAATTCAAATATACTAACAAATTATAGTTATATTTTTGCTTTATTATTTGCAATATTAATGATGAATAGAGTTTTAATTACAGGCGGTCCAGGTACAGGAAAAACATCATTGATAAATGAATTAAAGAGAAATGGTTACAATTGTTCTGAGGAAATAGTCAGAAAAATTACATTAACTAAAAGAAAAGAAGGTCATAAACAATATTTTTTATCAAACCCTCTGGATTTTAGCTTACAATTATTTGATCAAAGATTAACTCAGTATAATAAAAAACATGATTATGATACGATCATTTATGATAGAGGACCGATTGATGTTTTAGCATATTTGGATTTTAAATCTATTCTAATTCCTAAAAATCTGATTAAAAAATCAAAAAAATTAAGTTATAAATATTCATTTATTCTAAATCCTTGGAAAGAGATTTATGTAAATGATGATATTCGTTATGAAACTTTTGAGGAATGTAAAAAAATACACAATGATTTAATAAAAAAATACAATGAATTTGGAATCAAATTAATTACAGTACCTGAGGGGAATTTAGCTGAAAGATATAAATTTGTTCAATCTTATATTGGATAGTATGAAAAAAAAATTAAAGATATTATTCATGGGTACTCCAGACTTTGCTGTAAATAGCCTTGATTCAATTTACAGATCAAAACATGATTTGTGTTGTGTGGTTACATCCCCAGATAAAAAATCTGGACGAGGTCAAAAACTACGGACTAGTCCAGTTAAAGATTATTGTATTGAAAATAAGATAAATCTCATCCAACCAGATAGTTTTGAGACCAAGGAATTTATAGAAAATATCAAGAAATATAACGCAGATATTTTTATTGTAGTTGCATTTAAAATATTACCAAGAAAAGTCTGGAATATACCAACTTTGGGATCAATCAATATCCATGCATCATTATTACCTAATTTGAGAGGAGCTGCTCCAATAAATTGGGCAATAATTCATGGGTTGAAAATAACTGGGTTAACAAGTTTTTTTATTAATGAAGGAGTAGATACAGGAGATATAATTGATCAAATCGAAACTCCAATCAATAAAACAGATAATTTTGGAAGTCTTTATGAAAAATTAAAAAATATGAGTGGAAATTTTATTTTAAAAACTCTCGAAAACTTAAATAAAAGAAAGCCACAAACACCCACACAAAATATAATTAATGCCCCAAAACTTGATAAAGAAAATACCAAGATTGATTGGACAGCAAATGGAAAAGAAATTTGTAATAAAATAAGGGGACTATCACCTGTACCTGGAGCTTGGTGTTTAATTGAAGGGTCGAATAAAATAATTAAAATTTATGATGCTATTTTTCATCCAATAAATGATAGTTTTAAAAATGGAGAAATTTATATAGAAAATAAAAAGAAATTAATGGTGTCTTTGAATAATGGGAGTTTAGAAATATTGAGTTTAATGATTGAAGGAAAAAAGAAAATTCATGCTATTGATTTTATTAATGGAATGAAGAATCATAAAATAAAACTAATTTAATTGAACAAAGGAAAAATTCTTATTTCAAATTTTACCCTATTAAATGATAACCAGTTTAATAAGTCTGTTATTTTACTTGTAAAAGATGATGATGAAGCAACCATTGGTTTTATCTTAAATAAAAAAACTAAATATTTAATATCTGACTTAAATGAATCATGCAAAGGGCTTGAAATATCGGCGTATGAAGGTGGACCTGTTTCCCTAGACTCATTACATTTTATTCATAAAAAAAATGATTTGATTGAGGATAGCATAAAGATTAATGATGATTTATTTTGGGGTATGAACTTTGACAAGATCATAGATCTCCTAAATAATGATAAAATAAACAAAAATGATGTAAAATTTTTCATTGGATACTCAGGATGGGGAGAAACTCAACTTGCTGATGAGATTTATGAGAATTCATGGTTAATATCATCTGATTTTTCATCTAATGATATTCTTAACACATCTGATATATATTGGAAAAATAAAATAAATGAGTTTGGTGAATATTATAAAATATGGTCAAATTCGCCAGATAATCCCAATCTTAACTAAGGTTGTTATTTAGTAATTTTATTATTTGTTGTGATTGATTATTAGAGTAAATTTTATTTCGGTAATTAGTGACACAAAATAAACCTTGTGTTACATTAGTTCCAAATACCTCATCTGATTGAGTTAGATCAAAAGTTGATATATCTCTCTCAGAAATTGAATAAGAAGATTTTTTCAAAATATTTATAAGATTTTTTCTTAAAACCCCATTTAGACATCCTGATTTGATAGTAGGAGTAAAAATTTGATCATTTTTGATAATAAAAATATTAGAATTAATAAACTCTGCAACCATTTTATCTTTATTTAAAAGAACACAATTATTTAAACCATTTTCCTTAGCATAAATTGATGCAACAACATTGATTATTTTGTTGTTAGTTTTTATTGATGATATAAGTTGATTGTCTAAATAATAGTCTTTGTATAAGTCAACAACATATTTACCATTATTAATTTTAAATTCTGGACTAGATATTTCGTTACAGGAGATCATGAAAGATGATTTATTATTGTCTGGGGTGTACTTGCCCTCGGAAAATCTAAAAACATTTATTCTGATTCTTGAATGTCCATTTTTTGATACCATTTTGTGTAGTTTCAAAATATTTTTCTGTAGAAAATCAGGTGTATAATTATCTGGAATATCCAATCTAATTATTCTCATTGATGACATTAATCTAAAGTAATGGTCTTCCCAAAAAACAATCTTATTATCAATGATTCTTAACGTTTCAAATACCGAATCACCATAAAGAAATGCTCTATTATTTATTAGTTGATCAGATTGATCTGTAATTGTACCGTTAAAATTGATCATTTAAGTGATTATGATGATCCTAGAACTTGTTTTAAATCAGCTATTTGACTTTCCCACAACATTTTAGATTCTTCAACCTCATCTTCATCAGAAAAATCAGTAATCATGAGTGATACATCTTTTGTTAATTCATCTACTGCTATTCTAATTTCAAAATAGCAATCATCATCTCCATCTAACCACTTGAACTTAACAAATTGATTATTTTTTGTTGAGACTAAATCAGCTTTTTCTTCCACACCGTCCCAGAAAAACGAGAAAACCTTTCCTCTAGAATTGACATCGTCTGCAAACCATTCAGATAAACTAGAAGCACTTGTAATATATTGGTATAACATGTTTGGAGAGGCCTGAATTGGAAATTCTAATTCGTATTTAATTTTTTCTGACATTCTGAGCAATATATATATTAAAATTGAACTTCAAAAGAAAAAATATTTTTTTTCTTTCATGTTTGACCCTAGTTATTTAGTTTATATATTTGACGCTCATTTTGGCGAGGTAGCTCAGGCGGTTAGAGCGTCGGATTCATAACCCGGAGGTCGGGAGTTCAAGTCTCCCCCTCGCTACTATCCCTTAAAATTTTTAATGAACTTTTCAAAACCAAAATTACTTTCAGATCCAGATTGAAGATCTTTTATTTTTATACAATTACTTTCACTTTCGGATTCTCCATAAATGAGTGCATATTTAAAATTATTCTTATTTGAATAGTTGAACTGTTTTGAAAGTTTATTATTATCAGGATATATTGATACCTTCCAGCCATTAGCTCTAAGCTGATTGATTTTTTCAAATATTTCAATTAAATATTTTTTTCCAAAATTTATTACCAGAATATCATTATTAAGAGAGAGATCTTTTGGGAATAGATTTTTGTCATCAATAACATGATAAATTCTATCTAATCCAAAGGAAATTCCTATGCCTGAGTTATCTTTTAAATTAAAAGCTTCAGTTAAATTTTCATAACGACCTCCACCACCTAATGATCCAATTTCAGAATCTGACCCTAAGGATACTTCATAAATCAAACCTGTGTAATATTCTAAACCTCTGGCTAGAGAAAGGTCAAATTCAATATTTATCAATTTTTTATCATTCATTATCAATTTTGATAATGTTTCAATCTCATCTAAAAGGTTATCATCATCGTGGTCAATAAAGTTGGATTTTAAATTATTTAAATATGTTTTAGGTGACATTTTTTTGGAAATCATCTCAAATAATTCATCAAGATTTCTTAAATCTTTAAATTTATTTTTTACCTCCTCTTTAGCCTTATCGATACCAATTTTATCTATTTTATCAATAATTACTAAAAACTCATTAAAATCTTCAACTATTCCAATATGATTAGCAATTTTATTAAGAACTCTTCTGTGATTAATCCTAATATTTACTGAATCCAACTTTAATTTCCTAAAAACATCTGAAAACAATTGAAGCATTTCATATTCAAGCATAATTGAATTTGATCCTATAACATCAGCATCACACTGTGTAAATTCTTGATATCTTCCCTTTTGAGGTCTGTCTGCCCTCCAAACATTCTGAATTTGAAATCTTTTGAACGGAAAAGTGATTTCACTTTGATGTTGTGAAACATATCTAGCTAATGGAACAGTAAGATCAAATCTTAAACCTTTTTCAGATATTGAGGAGATAAAATCATTGTATTTTTCATTATTAAAAGATTTTATATCTGCTTTTTTAATTTTTTCTCCAGAATTAATTATGTTAAAGATAAACTTATCTCCTTCACTACCATATTTTTGATATAGAGTGTTTCTTTTTTCAATTGAAGGTGTTTCTATTTCATTATATCCAAAACTGGCAAAAACAGATCTGATTGTATTTGTAATATACCTTCTTCTCTTAAGAGTTAATGGGTTAAAATCTCTAGTTCCTTTTGGATTTGAGGGTTTTTGTGACATTGATTAATCAAATATCACTCTTTTGGAAAAAATAAAAAAATAAAGGGATTATTTTTGTTCTTTAACTACATCAAAAGAAAGTTCAAAGTTAACTTCTCTATGTAGTCTGATTTTAGCACTGTAACTACCAGTTTTTTTGATATTAGATGAGAGTTGAATATATTTTTTCTCAATCTCCAATTTATTTTCTGCTAATTCCTTAGAGATATCAGCAGAAGTGATTGATCCAAAAAGCTTGTCGCCTTCAAGAGCTTTAGCTGCAATTTTTAAATCTAATTTTTCTAACTTTTTAACAATCTTTTGAGCCTCATCAATGGCTTTCTTTTGCTTGTTTTGGGACTGTTTGATTTTTTCAGCAAGAACCTTTTTATTAGATTCTGTAGCTAGCATGGCTAGGCCGTTAGGTATTAAGAAATTTCTACCATAGCCGTTTTTAACTTTGACTACATCATCCTTAAAACCTAAGTTCTCAACATCCTCTTTTAAAATTAGTTCCATGTAAATTATTTTAACAAATCAGATTGATAAGGAAGAAGTGCTAAGTGTCTGGCTCTTTTGATAGCAGTAGATACTTTTCTTTGGAATTTTAATGAAGTTCCAGTTAATCGTCTAGGGAGGATTTTACCTTGTTCATTGATGAACTTAAGTAGATAATCAGGATCTTTGTAATCAATATATTTTATCCCTAATCTTTTAAATCTACAATACTTTTTTCTATTCTTAGTAGAAATGTCAAGTGGTGTAAGATATCTGATTTCACCTTGATTAGTATTTAAATTCATTTCAGCCATTATACTTTTTCCTTTTTTAGTTTTTTTCTTCTTTTAATAGCCCAATCGTTAGCATCTTTATCTAAACTGACATTAAGGTATCTCATAATCCTTTCGTCTCTTTTAAGCTCTGTTTCATAAAGTTCAATGACATTTTCCTGAGAATCATACTCAAAATCAATTAAGGCATAGAAACCACTTAATTTTTTTTGAATGGAATAGGCTAACTTTTTGAGTCCCCAATTCTCAACATCAATGATTTTACAACCATTGTCCTTTAAAAATTTTTCATATTTCTTAATAGCATCTTTTACCTGATCTTCAGATAATGCTGGATTTAATATAAAAACTGACTCGTAGTGACTCATAAATTTAGGTGGCAAAAATACTGTTTATCTTGTAACAAACAAAAAAAATGAAATTTAATTATATGGATCTACATCAATTAAAACTTTTACAGATCTAAATTCTGGATAATTACTAAATTTTGATAACAATTTTTTAATTAATTTCTTCTGATTAGGAATGTTATATTTTGGATCTAATTTTAATAATATATTGATTATATAAAAGTTGTTTATTCGAGAAACAAGTGGATACTCAGGCCCCAAAACTTCAATATTTGTGATCTGATTAAATGAATTTGCTAACCATTGTGAGCTAGTGAATAGCTTCTCATTATTCTTGCTTTTTAAAATAATCTTTATAAGCCTTGAGAAAGGTGGATAATTAAATTCTTTTCGTTGAATTATTTGGTTTTTATAAAAATGAATATCATCGTTTTCAATAATACGTCTGTTAACATAATGATTTATATTTTTAGTTTGGATGACAACTTTTCCTCTGCTCTCAGATCTACCCGCCCGACCGGATACTTGTCTAATAAGTTGAAAATATCTTTCATGTGATCTGAAATCTGGATAATTCAATAAAAAATCAGATTCTATTACACAAACTAAAGAGACATTTTTAAAATCAAGTCCCTTAGTCACCATTTGTGTGCCAACTAAAATTTGAAATTCATTTTCCTCAAATCTAGAGATAAGGTCTTTAAAACTTGATTTTTTTCTTGTTGTATCATAGTCAAGTCTTGCAACTTTTTTTTCTGGAAATAATAGACTTATCTCTTTCTCAATTAATTGAGTTCCAACGCCCTTTTTCTCTAATGATTGCAATCCACAGGCGCTACATGTTTTTGATTCATTTTTAGAAAAACCACAATAGTGGCACTTTAAAA